>ERZ1034946.460-NODE-460-length-20323-cov-28.624186_pt1 | contig 20323 bp, 20 predicted proteins | sample MGYA00520591_ERZ1034946 | MGnify/ENA primary metagenome ERZ1034946 (study PRJEB33766, sample SAMN09781753) | gut metagenome | biome: gut microbiome | host: Homo sapiens | place: Madagascar | study: EMG produced TPA metagenomics assembly of the PRJNA485056 data...
TCTTATATGCAATCGGGGCTACGGTGACAGGTTAGCTAATTAACTTGCCATTTACTGCAGATACGCATGAATCAGTTCCCATGCCGCCTGGGTTCCGTATCCCAGTCTCCACACTGCCACACCGCCGATATTCTTGGTGCTCATCATGTTCAGCTTTACAGCGATGGATTCCGCATCCTCCAGCCAGATTTGATACGTAGCACTGCCGGATGTCCATTCGGCGTAATTCTGACAGGTCTCTTCATTCCATTCTGCCGTCACACCGGCTCTGCTCATGAAATCAGCCTCATTGCGCATCGTGATATATTCATCCGTCACGTCCGTTCCTTCCGTCTTCCACAGAATCGTGTAGAACGGAAGTGCATTTACGACTTTGTTTGCCGGAACTTCCTGTAAAGTTCTGTCGAGTCCTTCCGATACGTAGTTGATGCTTGCCACACTTCCAGGATCCTTGCTTCCGTGCCAGTGCTCATCATATCCCATGATAATCACATAGTCTGCAACCTCTCCCTGAATATCCAGCCGGTAATAATCATTGAAGTTGAACGGTACATAATTGTCTACCGATAATACCAATCCCTTATTACGACACTGAATCGAAAGTTCTCTCAAAAATTCCACATAGTGAATACCGCAATCACTGCTTAATTGCTCGAAATCCACATTAATGCCATCCAATCCGAGATTTACCGCCATATCGGTTACATTCTGTACCAGCGTCTGTCTCGCCGTTGTGGAAGAAAGCATATGCAATGTGCTGATTGCGGTTCCTGTCTCATTGGCATAATTAAAGTTATCCAGTACGCCCCACACCTGAAGTCCCATCTTATGTGCTGTAGCGACATAATCCGCAGTGGCGAAGCTGCGGAACGCACCGTTTTCATCCGTCAGGCTGAACCATGTGGGAGCAATGACATTCATTCCTTTCGTGCCAGATACCATGGAATATAAGGTATCATTTCCGCCGACGCCACCGATGGAATGCCAGCCGAGACAGATCTTGCTGTCGCCGGTAAGAGATGTGTATTCCAGCGCGACGTAATCTGTTACCGGCGTCTCCTGTTCTTCCGTAATCTCTTCCAACCGCTTATTTTCTACATATCCAATCACAGAATCCGCAGTTTTTACTTTACTCCAGGTCTCCATCTGCTCCAGAATCTCCAGGGTATCTCCCTTTTTAGCCTGTGTCAGAATGGGACTCTTCACGCCGCCTCTCAGACGGACAGCAGTATCTTTTTTCAGCTGTGCCACCTGTCTGGTTCCCCATTCGGTATAGACCTGAACATGTCTGTCATAGCATGTATAAGAATAGTTGGTAAACAGTTTTACATAATCTGCCGCCACATAGACAGTATCTCCTTCGACAAAGCACGTCACATACCCCGTCTCCTGTGTCCCGGCAGTAGTTGTATATGCTGTCTCGCCAAAACCTGTTCTGACAACCTCCGTCGGCGTAGCATATAATAACAGGTTTTCATTTCTATCCGCATAAAATACTTCGTTCATATATTTGTGAACAGTTGCCAGATCAAAATAGCATACGCCATCTTTGATAAGCGCCTGCTCTTCTACCATTTCGTCCTGTAAAATAATGGCACTTTTGTCTCCCTCCGACACCTGATAAAATTCATTCCAGTCTGCCTCTTCTTTGCTGTAAGAGTATTTCTCCAACAGCACTTTTCCCAGCGTGCAGCCGCCAATCACAAGGATCAGTAAAATCGCAACGACCACCGGTAATACTTTTTTCTTCATATGTGCTCCCATCCGCAGGCAAAAAACCTGCTCCATTCTCGCCTTTTTACGTTCCTCATACTCCGCATTGGAAGGAACAGAGTTATTCTATCACACTTGTGCAATATAATACAAGGAACAATACAGCACACTGCAGGACACAGCCAGAGAGGCAATCCCGTTTTGTAATCCCGCAGTGCACCTCTTTTTGACAGGCACGCACTGACACCCTTCGTCCGGATCAGATTTATAGACCTAAATCCATCTGTCCTCGCCCTGTTCTCCCGATATCCGTTTTGTTGTACACCGGCTTTTTCTAAGACCTTTTCTTTCGAACCTGAAAATTTAAAAATAGTTACAAGTTTCCCATAATTTCTTCCGTAAACGGCATCTTCCACAGACCAAAAGTATTCGTGACACACCTTAACCTCCATGCTGTTTCCGGAAAACCGATATATTATGGATATAAATGCCTCTGACAGTACATAACTATAAAACATTAAAAATTGGAATTATGATCGTGAATATATCTGTTGAAATATTATGACCAGACACGTATATGCCTGTAAGACATCTCCATACTATATTTTACAGATTGCTGTAACAGTAACACCCAAATACACTAAAAGCTCTCTGCATCATAAACATAAAAATGGGATGAAATGGAACGAATCGTTCCTCGTAAATCAACAAGAAAAAAGAACTGTCAGCCTCCTCCCCGTACCCGAGTATCAGAGGCATCTATAGGACGGATTATACACTGTGCTCTCCTATTTGGCAAGCTATTTTTATTAATTTTTTTTAAACTGTGAATTGCTTCTATTGACTAAAATATTGGGAAAGTATAAGCTATATATCATACCAATGCGAAAGCAGAAAGGAAGTGTTGTCGCATGAAAATAGAAAAAGTAAGTGAAAATCAGATTCGTTGTACGCTGACTCGTGAGGATCTTGCCAGCCGCGAATTAAAAATAAGTGAACTTGCCTATGGCACGGAAAAAGCAAAATCTCTTTTCCGTGACATGATGCAGCAGGCCAATTTTGAATTTGGATTCGAAGCAGAAGATATCCCCCTGATGATCGAGGCTATTCCTCTGAATGCAGACTGTATTGTACTGATCATCACCAAAGTAGAAGATCCGGAAGAGCTGGACACGCGATTCTCCCGTTTTGCCCCTTCGGTTACCGAAGACAGCGAAGAGGACGAACTTAGTTCCGCCGATGAAGTACTGGATCTGTTCCGGCGCATCCAGAATGAGGAGACTCCCTCAGAAGCCCCCACTGCCGCAGCAGTCCCTGAGGAAAATGACGCTGTCCGTTCGCGCCTGTTCCACATGGACTCCCTGAATCAGGTGATCAATGCCGCCACTGTAGTGGGAACGCATTACCATGGTCTCAGCACCCTCTATTCTGAAGAAGGTGGTTCCGGATATTATCTTGTGCTCACGCAAGGGAACGAAGACCGTGATGTATTCGACAGAGTCTGCAATGTGATCTCGGAATACGGGATTCCCAGACGTTCCACTCCTGCAAGCAGGACATTTCTGGAAGAGCATTGTGCTACCCTGGTCATGGACCACGCCTTGCAGCGTCTTGCCCACGTATAACTTTGCAGACCGGATAGCATGCATTTTCATTTTCCATATTTGCGATTGTTGTCGTTTCAGCTTCATGACACGAAACATTTCAATAGCAATACAAAAATAAGAGAGTACTCCTTGTGATAGTAAGCCTGTTTTCTGACAGGGTGATATCATTAGGGACTCTCTTATTTTTATAAAGTGATCTTTTATCAATCCAATCACGTAATCGGGATTACGAATTACATCTCCTCGATCACTTTCATAAGCTCATCTACATCAATGCCATGTACCATAGCTGCCTCTTCCAGGGTCTCTGCCTGTGAAGCAGGACATCCCAGGCAATGCATTCCTGCATCGAGGAGCACAGGAGCTACTTCGGGATTGGTACGTAAGATTTCACCAATGGTCATATTCTTTGTTACTCCGGTCATATCGTTCTCCTTTCTGCCGTATCAGGCTTCCTTAGTATAATACTTTGTCCGGAATATGGCAAGATGATTCTTCCTTCCTAAAAGCATTTGCTATGCAAAGATGTGGCTTTGCGTCTCATCTTTTAATTCATGTGTGGTTCGTTTTGTCCATGAAAAAGCTGTCATCTGGTTGTATACGCAAGTACTCTCACAAGGTGGCTGTCTTTTTACGTGAGCGTTGATGTACAAAACGGCGTACATTGCGCAAAAAGGTTGACACTTACCCTTGTCAGGTAGTACACTTTTATCGTAAAGAAACAGCTTGGGATATCAGCAAAACCGATACTCCCAGTTGATAATATTAATTGTTTTTACCAGAAGGAGGTAAATTTTCATGGCAGAAGCATGGAGAGGCTTTAAAAAAGATGGCCACTGGGATGTAGACGTCAATGTACGTAACTTCATCCAGACCAACTACACTCCGTATGATGGAGATGAGAGCTTCCTGGAAGGATCTACCGAAGCAACTGATAAGCTTTGGGGCAGACTTCAGGAGTTACAGAAAGAAGAGCGTGAGCATGACGGCGTTCTGGAATGTGAGACCGAGGTTGTATCCGGACTGACCGCTTATGGTCCTGGCTATATCGATGAGTCTATGAAGGATCTGGAGCAGATCGTTGGTCTGCAGACAGACAAGCCCTTAAAGAGAGCATTCATGCCTTATGGTGGTATCAAGATGGCTCAGCAGGCTGCAAGCACCTATGGCTATGAAGTAAATCCCAAGTATGATCAGATCTTCAATGAGTATCACAAGACCCACAACCAGGCAGTATTTGATGCTTATACCGATGAGATGAAGGTTGCTCGTCATACCCATATCGTTACCGGTCTTCCCGATACCTACGGTCGTGGACGTATCGTAGGCGACTACAGAAGAGTTGCTCTGTACGGTATCGATTTCCTGATCGCTCAGAAGCAGAAGGATAAGAAGAACTGTGGCAACGGCGTTATGGATGAGGAGACCATCCGTCTGAGAGAAGAGATCGCTGATCAGATCAAGGCTCTGCAGGGAATGAAGGAAATGGCTAAGATCTACGGCTACGATATTTCCGCTCCCGCTACCAACGCTAAGGAAGCTATCCAGTGGTTATACTTCGGTTACCTGGCAGCTATCAAGACCCAGAACGGTGCAGCTATGTCCGTTGGACGTATCTCCACTTTCCTGGATATCTATATTGAAAGAGACTTAAAGGAAGGCACCCTGACCGAGAAAGAAGCTCAGGAGCTGATCGACCATCTGACCATGAAGTTCCGTATGGTTAAGTTCGCTCGTATTCCTTCTTACAACCAGCTGTTCTCCGGTGACCCTGTATGGGCTACTCTGGAAGTTGGTGGTATCGGCATGGACGGTCGTCATATGGTTACCAAGAACGACTTCCGTTTCCTGCATACTCTGGAGAACATGGGACCTAGCCCCGAGCCGAACCTGACCGTTCTGTACTCCAGCGCTCTGCCTGCTAACTTCAAGAAGTACGCTGCTAAGATTTCCGTAACCACATCTTCCATCCAGTATGAGAACGATGACGTTATGAAGCCTATCTGGGGCGATGACTACAGCATCTGCTGCTGCGTATCCGCTACTCAGACCGGTAAGGAGATCCAGTTCTTCGGTGCTCGTGCTAACCTGGCTAAGTGCTTACTGTACGCTATCAACGGTGGTAAGGATGAGAAGCATCTGGACAAGAACGGCAAACATATGCAGTGTGGTCCTGAAATCGCTCCTATTACTTCCGAGTACCTTGACTTCGACGAAGTTATGCATAAATATGACATCATGCTTGACTGGTGTGCAGCTCTGTATGTTAACATCCTGAACCTGATCCACTACATGCATGATAAGTACTACTACGAAGCAGCTGAGATGGCTCTGATCGATACCGACGTAAGAAGAACCTTCGCAACCGGTATTGCAGGTCTGTCCCACGTAGCTGACTCCCTGTCCGCTATTAAGTATGCTAAGGTTAAAGTGATCCGTGATGATCAGGGTTGTGCTATCGACTTCAAGACCGAAGGTGACTTCCCTAAATACGGTAACGATGATCCCAGAGCTGATGAATTCGCTGTATGGCTTCTGAAGACCTTCATGGAGAAGATCAAGAAGAACAAGACCTACAGAAATTCCGAGCCTACCACCTCTATCCTGACCATTACTTCTAACGTTGTATATGGTAAGGCTACCGGTGCTCTGCCTGACGGTAGAGAAGCTTACAAGCCTTTCGCTCCCGGTGCTTCACCTTCTTATGGTGCTGAGCAGAGCGGTCTGCTTGCTTCCCTGAACTCTGTAGCTAAGCTGCCTTATGAGTATGCTCTGGATGGTATCTCCAATACCCAGACCATGGCTCCTTCCGCTCTTGGTCACAACCTTGACGAGCAGAAAGAAACTCTGGTACGTGTAATGGATGGATACTTCGATCGTGGTGCTCATCACCTCAACGTTAACGTATTCGGTACCGAGAAGCTGTTAGACGCACAGGCTCATCCTGAGAAGCCTGAGTACGCTAACTTCACCATCCGTGTATCCGGTTATGCTGTTAAGTTCATCAGCCTGACCAAGGAACAGCAGGATGATGTTATCGCAAGAACCTGCCATAAGAGACTTTAATCTCAACCAGGTTTCTAAGATAATTTGATGTACATGGGGCCGGGCAGTATTGTCCGGCTCCTTTTTGTAAATACTACCCCTAAGCTGCCTGCATGGCAGAGAATGGAGACGATTACTATGATCAAAGGCAGAATTCACTCATTAGAATCCTTCGGAGCAGTAGACGGCCCCGGCATCCGTTATCTCATCTTCCTCAAAGGGTGCAATATGCGTTGTCAGTATTGCCATAATGTAGATACCTGGAATCCCGATACCGACAATCTGCAGACTGCAGACGAGCTTCTGGACAAAGCAGAGCGCTTCCGCAGCTACTGGGGCAAAGAAGGCGGTATCACTGTCAGTGGCGGTGAAGCTTTATTACAGATTGACTTTTTGATTGACTTGTTCCGCAAGGCACATGAAAGAGGCATCAACACTAACCTTGATACTTCTGCACAGCCTTTTACCAGAGAAGAACCCTTCTTCTCCAAGTTTAACGAACTATTGAAATATACCGATCTTGTTATGCTGGATATCAAGCATATCGACGACGAGGAACATAAAAAGCTGACCGGACACACCAACAAAAATATTCTGGACTGCGCAAGATACCTCTCTGAGCAGGGGATTCCCATGTGGATCCGTCATGTACTGGTACCCGGAATTACCGACAACGACGAATACCTGAAGAAGACAAGAGAATTCATTGACACTTTGGATACCGTCATGAAGGTAGAAGTCCTTCCCTATCACACCTTAGGTGAATATAAATGGAAAGAACTCGGAATCCCCTATAAATTAGAGGGTGTCGAGCCTCCCACTGAGGACAGAATCCAGAATGCGAAAAAGATTCTGGAGTTCAGTAAGTATTAATCAGAACGAAACTATTGATAAAAAATATGAAATAAGACTTGTATTCAAGACTCATTTATATTACAATACAGATAGTGATATTGATAAATTTGTATCAAACATGACAATTTGATGCACGCATAATAGGAGGAAAAGATTATGGCATTTGTTATTGGTGATGCTTGTGTAGCATGTGGAGCTTGTGAAGCACAGTGCCCCGTAGGCGCTATCAGCATGGGTGACGGAAAGTTTGAAATTGATGCAGATAAGTGCATCAGCTGCGGTTCCTGCGCAGGTCAGTGCCCCGTAGGTGCTATCGCAGAAGACTAATTTTCTAAATTGAAAACGCAACACCGGGAAGGCATTTCAGAAAATGAAATGCCTTTTCTTTTTATTATTTTCTTCTGTTTTTTGTATCTGCTTCTGCCCTGCCTCTGCTCCCCGTTGCGTTTTTTCTTGTTCATTTAACTTTTGTTCCCTTGAATTTCTCTCATCTTTTAAATCATTTCCGCGATCTGTTTTCCTGACTTCCTTTGTATCCTTCGATTTCTTGTCGCTCTTTTGCTGTCTTCGCAGTTCTCCACGCGTTTTTTTACGTAAAAGCTCATCCATCTTCTGATAATACGCCTCGTTTCGCTGTTCCAGCTTACGGTCGCGTTCTTCTTCCCACTCCTCCCTGCTACGGAATTGGTAGTCCAGCTCTTTTACCATACTTTCCTTTAGTTCTCTGCATAATTCCTGGTTATTCTCCCTGACAGCTTCCCGAATCAGTTGTTGCAAAAGCCATTGCAGTCTTTTTGCCTTGTCTTCCCTGCTCTCCATTACTTTCTCAGGCACTGTCCGCTCCGGCACCACACACACGCTTTCTTTTTCTTGTTGCTCAGACCGGGAGTCCACAATTTCTATTGCCATACGAGGTTCCGTTGGATTTTGTTTATCAGAACACTGTTCTTTAGAATGCACTTCATCATAGCAGGTGGGATGTGTGTGTTCTACCGTACTGTTTTCATTTGTCAGAACATCCAGTTTTCCGTCTCTTAAGATCAACTTAATCGCTTTCAATTGTAACCCTCTCTCTTTCATGCTCTTAATCTCTTTAAAACGCTCCACGTCCTCTTTCGTGTAATAACGGTGCCCCAGTTCGTTTCTTTTGATGGGAAGGTGTAATTCCTCCTCCCAATAGCGCAGCACATGGCTTTCTACCTTTACTTGTCTTGCTGCATCTGAAATCAACAAATACTCTCCCATATACTTCTCCTTTCAAATACAATGATCTCGTGTTCTCAAAATTGTAAAACGGTTTCCATAACGAAAAAGAGAACAGGTAGAGGGGATTTTCCCTTACTTGTTCTCTTTTGTATGCTAAAAATCTGCTTTTTTTCTGTCAGGTTCCAGATTGGCAAACTTGGTATACTGCGGCAGCCATGCCAACTGTACAGTTCCGATCGGGCCGTTTCTCTGTTTAGCGATAATGATTTCCGATATTCCTTTATCCGGTGAGTCGTGATTGTAATAATCGTCTCGATAGATAAACATTACCACGTCGGCATCCTGCTCAATAGCTCCGGACTCACGCAGGTCGGAAAGCATCGGTCTGTGATCCGGTCTCTGCTCTACTGCTCGGCTCAGCTGTGACAGTGCCAGTACCGGTACCGACAGCTCTCTGGCTACCGCCTTCAAGGATCTGGAAATATCTGAGATCTCCTGCTGTCTGGAATCGCTGCTTCTGCCGCCGCTGCCGGACATCAACTGTAAGTAGTCGATGATGATCATGGACAAACCGTTTTCCTGCTTCATTCTTCTGCATTTGGAACGAAGTTCGGCAATACTGATACCGGGAGTGTCATCTATCATAAGCTTGGATTTTCCAATAATGCCGGCGCTCTCAATCAGGCGTTCCCATTCCTGATCATTCAGCTGACCGGTACGAAGCTTCTGGGCATCCACGCTGGACTCCAGAGAAAACATACGGTTAATCAGCTGCTCCTTACTCATTTCCAGACTAAAAATAGCCACCGGCAGATTCTGTTTAAACGCTACCTGCTGTGCAATATTCAATACAAATGCCGTCTTACCCATGGAAGGACGGGCCGCAATCAGTACCAGATCGGAAGGCTGCATGCCAGCAGTACGATAATCCAGATCAATAAAACCGGTCGCAATACCGGTAACTGTTCCATGCAATTTGGACGCTTTTTCAATCTTGTCCATGGCATTCATGACAACAGTACGGATCGGTACGAATTCCTTGACGTTTTTCTTCTGCACTACTTCATTGATCTTGCTCTCAGTGCTTTCCAGAATCGTATCCAGGCTTTCCTTGCCGCTGTAGCAGGTATTGGCAATCTCTTCGTTCGTACGGATCAGACGTCTGAGTGTCGCCTTTTCCGCAACAATCCCTGCATAATACTTGATATTTGCAGAGGTAGGAACCGCCGCGATCAGATTGGTTAAAAAGTCCAGCCCACTGACTTCCGGCGGAACATCTTCTTTTGCTCTCAGACGATCCTGCAACGTTACAAAATCAATCGGTTTTCCTTCATTATTCAGTTCCACAATCGTATCAAATACAATGCCGTACTGTCTGTTATAAAAATCGTCACCGGAAATCTGTTCCGTCGCTGCCGCAATCGCTTCCGCATCGATGAACATGGATCCGATTACCGACTGCTCTGCCTCCAGACTGTGCGGCATAATCCGTTTGATTACGTTTTCATCCATTTCAGGCATGGGGTATCTATGCCTCCGTAACTTTCACCACTAGTTTCGCAGCTACCTGGGGATGAAGCTTTACTGTAACTTCGTAAGATCCAAAGTTCTTGAGTGCTTCCGGAAGCTGAATCTTCTTCTTGTCAATTTCAATATTGTGCTGTTCCTTACATGCTGTGGCAATTTCTTTGGAAGATACGGAACCGAATGTCTTGCCACCCTCTCCGGCTTTGATCTTTACCACAACCTGTTTGGTCTCCAGTTCTGCTGCCAGCGCTTTGGCGCCATCCAGATTCTCCTGGGCAATCTTTTCCTCATTTGCCTTATGGAGCTTCAGATCATTCAGATTCTTGGAGGTTGCTTCGACACCGATCTTCTTCGGTAAAATATAATTTCTTGCATATCCCTCACTTGCTTCGATAATCTCTCCCTTTTTTCCTAACTTCTTTTCATCCTGAAGTAAAATAATTTTCATATTCTAAACCTGCCTTTCCTAAAATAACCGCTCATCCATTAGATTTCACCTGACTCCAACATCGTATCGATGGTATGTTTCAACACGCCGATTGCTTCCGCCAGGCCTACGCCTTCCATCTGGCAGGCTGCGGTATTCATATGTCCGCCGCCACCCATGCGCTCCATGATGATCTGTACATTGACTTCATCAATGGATCTGGCGCTGACATAGATTTTCCCCTGATAATCCGTGAGCACAAAACTTGCCTTAATTCCCTTGATATTCAGCAGTTCATTGGCTGCCTGTGCACCGATGATCGTCGGACTCGGCAGATCCTCTGCGGTACACAGAGAGATGGCAAAAAACTGCTTGTAAATCTCTGCCTGGCTGACAGCATCCGCTTTTGCTTTATATTCTGCTGCGTCCTCACGGAACAGCTTTCTGACACGGGTCACATCTGCACCGTTTCTGCGCAGGAACGCAGCAGCTTCAAAGGTACGGACACCGGTCTTGGTCATAAAGTTATTCGTATCAATCATAATACCGGAATACATACAATCCGCTTCTTCGGTCCGGATCTTGATATTGTCATAAGTATACTGCAAGATCTCAGATACCATTTCACACGCCGAAGACGCATAAGGTTCTACATACGACAATGTCGCATTTTCGATTGTTTCTGTACCCTGTCTGTGATGATCCAGTACCACTACGGATTTACAGAAGCGAAGCAGATCCGGGCATTCTGTGATAGACGGTTTGTTGACATCCACGACGACCAGAACCGTATTGCTGCCTGCCATATCGATGGCCTGCTGGCTGGTAATGATCATGTCCTCGTCGTATTCGGGATTGTTCTTGAACAACTCTACCAGCGGCTGTACGGAAGTCGTAGCCTCATTCAATACAATGTGTGCTTTTCTGCCAAGAGTCTGCGCAATCCGATAAATACCGACTGCCGATCCGAAACTGTCCACATCCGGCATCCGGTGTCCCATGACGATGACACGATCCTTGCCGGTGATAATCTCACGCAGCGCATGCGCTTTTACTCTCGCCTTGACACGGGTATTCTTCTCTATCTGCTGGCTCTTACCGCCATAGTAGGTAATGCTCTCCGGCGTCTTGATCACCGCCTGATCACCGCCACGACCCAATGCCAGGTCAATTGCGGTACGCGCAAACTCATAATTCTGCGCATAAGTCAGACCGTCCAGACCGATACCGATACTGATGGTCACCGCCATCTCGTTACCGATATTCACGGTTTTGACCTCTTCTAAGAGATCAAACCGGCTCTCCTGCAGCTGTGCAACAGCCTTTTTACGCATGATCACCAGATACTTGTCCTTCTCCAGCTTCTTGCTGATGCCGTCCAGTGCCGCAATGTATTTATTTACCTTACGGTCAATCAATGCGATCAGCAGAGATCTGCGGACTTCCTCGACACTTTCCAGTGCTTCCTCGTAGTTGTCCAGATAGATCATTCCCACGGTCAGGCTCTGGTCATCCACTTCCTGCAATGCAATGTGCAGCGCCGTCTCATCGAAGAGATATACGGCGATCAGATAGCCGTTGTAGCCCTCCGCATCGATCATGTCACTGTGTTCCGCCATCTCTTTCAGAGAGATTTTACGGAATTTTGCTACATATTCACTACCCTCATACTCGAGTTCATATTGTGCCTCATCCACACCGGAATCATCCGGAAGCCTGTCCCTGGTAATAGTAGGGAACAGAGAGGTAATGGATTTGTTATAACCCTTGGGCTGATGCACCGTATTTTCAAATGCGATATTCGTCCAGATCACCTTACCGGCATCGTCCAAAAGCGCATAAGGCACTTCCAGATCCCGCAATAACTTTCGTTGGATCTGTCCGTATTCTGTTGCAAAGCTGATCAGTTCATTCATAATAATCGGCTTGTTATAAAAATACAGCGTCAGTGTGATTGCAAAATAAAAAATCGTAAATCCGAAGGTAAGCAGTCCCGCGCGGAAATCCAGCATAAACACCGCAGCATCGATTGCCAGTAAAAGCAGTCCCAGATACAGCGTAAACTGGATATATGTACGGATCCTGCCTTTCAGTCTGATTCGTTTTTTCATGAAAGAACACCTCTCAAAGTTTACGTTCGACAACTTCTATTATAACAAATAATATTGTGGTCTGCCACAATATTATTTTGACGAATAGACAATATTCTGCTGTCAAATTTGTGCTTTTTGTCAGCTTTTCCTAATGACAGAGTCACTCTCTGTTTTGTCCTGCTTGCAAAGTTCCCAGAAAGCCACCGCGCTTGCTGCCGCCACATTCAGGGAATCCACGCCATGTGCCATCGGAATGCATATCGTGTAATCGCAATCGGCAATCGTGTCTGCCGCAAGTCCTTCGCCTTCTGTCCCCAGGATGATCGCCAGTTTTTCGATTCTGTGTAATACTTCCGCATCCGGCCGCAGACTATCCTCTTTTAATGCCATGGCTGCAGTATAGTATCCCATATCCCGTAATTTTTCCATGGTATGGTCCGGCCAGTCGCTTTCCTCTAAAAATGTCCAGGGAATCTGAAATACGGTTCCCATACCGACCCTTGCCGCACGCCGGTACAACGGATCACTACACCCCTTGGTCAACAATATTGCATCGATTCCCAGAGCTGCCGCTGAGCGGAAAATAGCCCCTACATTGGCAGGATTTACTACATTTTCCAGGATAGCGATACGTCTGGCATTCCGGCATAAATTTTCCGGCTTTGGCAGAGTTCTCCGCCGCATGGCGCAAAGAACACCTCTGGCTAATTGAAAGCCGGTGATCTGGGATAGGACTTCATTGGATGATACATATACCGGGAACTCTGCCGGAAGATCCGGGTTATGATCTTCTCTTTCTTCCAACACCGTTTGTATTCGCCTCAAAATCTCTCTGCCTTTTTCTGACTCTGCTTCACGCTGCTCCATCAGAAGTGAAAGCGGTTCGTATCCTGCTGCCAGAGCACGCAGGATCACATTCGGGCTTTCCGCAATGAACAATCCCGGCGCCGGTTCATAATAACGAAGCAGCTGCACTTCTTTTCGCTCATTATAGATTTGCAGCTTTGGAATCTTCAGATCTGTAATTGGTATAAATTTATAATTTTCTGTGTTCATTCTTTTGTTTATTACCTTCCGGAATTTGTTTTTATATTATATCACTCAAAAGCAAAAAGACCAACTACCCTTTCGGATAATTGGTCTTCTGAATCACAAATTATATTTCCTACCGCTTATTCAGCTACATAGGGCATAAGAGCGACGTGACGTGCTCTCTTGATTGCAACGGTCAGTGCTCTCTGGTGCTTTGCGCAAGTACCGGTAATACGACGAGGAAGGATCTTACCTCTCTCAGATACATACTTCTTCAGCTTTGCTGTATCCTTGTAGTCGATTACGTTATCTTTACCGCAGAATACGCAAACTTTCTTTCTTCTGCGCATGCCGCCTTTTTTTCTCATCGGAGAATCGGTCTTCTCAGTCTTATTAAAAGCCATTGTTATTACCTCCTATCGGAATCTGTCAGGGCAGAGGCGGATATCGGCTCCGCTTGTCACTGAAACTTAGTTAAAGGGTAATTCTTCATCGATGCCGTCAGGGATGTTCATAAAGCCATCACCGGCTCCGGAAGGAGCAGGGGCATTATTATTGCCACCGCCAAAGCCGCCATTCTGGTATCCGCCGTCATTATTACCGGAGGAAGCATTCTTGCTCTCTGCAAATTCTACTTCGTCTACCATAATACGGACGCTGTACACCATCTGACCATCCTTATTGGTGTAATTGTCATTCTGGATTCTGCCACTGAGAACAACTTTGGTTCCCTTGTGCATATATCTCTCAATGAATTCAGCCTGCTTACCAAATGCAGTACAGTTAAAGAAATCTGCATCCGGCTCGCCTTCACGCTTAAATCTTCTGTCTACCGCAACGGAAAAACGTGCAACTGCGGTCTGACTTGCTCCCTGAGAATATCTCACCTCAGGATCCCTTGTGAAACGTCCCATAAGAATTACTTTATTCATATTTTGCTTCTCGCTTTCTGTTTATGCCTCGTCCTGTCTAACGCATAAGTATCTGATCACGTTGTCCATGATACGAACACGGCTCTCGATCTCTGCAGGAACAGTGCTCTCAGCTTCGAATCTGATGAAGTAGTAGAAAGCTTCTTTCATCTTCTGAACTTCGTAAGCAAGCTTCTTCTTGCCCCACTCGTCCACTTCTGTGATGTTACCGCCGAATCTCTCAACCAGCGCTTTGCACTTGTCAATAACGGCTGCTCTCTCATCATCCTCGATCTTAGCGCTAACAACAACGGCTAATTCGTACTTGTTCATGTTAGTTACCTCCTTTTGGTCTCTGGCCCATAGCTGATCTATGAGCAAGGAATAAAGTGTCTCACGAAGTCACATAATACCATATCCCCGTGATATTTTCAAGCTTTTTCTACGATTTCTTTCACATTTTTTTCTAATAATTTCCGGGCGATCATGATCTGATGACCGCATCCTTGACATTTCAGTCGAAAATCCGCTCCCACACGAAGTACTTCCCATTCTTTGCTGCCGCAGGGATGCTGTTTTTTCAGTTTTACGACGTCGCCTACATTAATATCCATAATACCATTCCTCTTCTTTCCCTCTGTCAGGACGGAATCATAAATGATTCGCCATAAAATCCTTCACCACGCCAAACGCTTCCCGAAGCAGGTTATTCGGAACCGTGAGCGGATAGGTTCCGGCCGATAGTCCTTCCGCATGCAGGTACCCCTGTTTTTTCGCTATGGCCAGTGCCCGGAACATGTGAAAATTATTCGTCACGATCACCACGCTGTCCTCGGATTTATTCAGTAGTTTTCCACTAAAGATCAGATTCTGCGTTGTATTCACAGAGGTATCTTCTGTCAGAATCCTTTCGGCGGTAATTCCGGCATCTATCAGATATCCTCTCATGCCTTCCGCTTCACTGACCGGTTCATTTGCCCCTTGTCCTCCGGATACGATAACCTTCGTCTCCGGATTACGATTCAGGTACTCTATCGCCTTATCCAGACGCTTTTGCAGCACATAGCTCGGACCGGTCGTCTTCCACTGTGCTCCCAGCACGATCACATAATCTGCACCGTCATCCGCCGTTGCTGCAAAGCGCGTGATAATCATTCCTTCTAATATCATAAGAAACAATAACCCCACAGCCACCAAACTGCGAAAGGTAATTCTGATCCAGTGGGGAATCCGCTCCCTGACAGTCCTGTGCGTTAATACCCAGGCCCATGCAGCACAAAATGCGCCGATCACGCCCCAGATGAGGAAAAAATAGCTGCCGAAATGAACGAACAGAGCAATTCCTACGCAATACAGCATGCTCAGTGCAGCAATCACATAAAGCAGATACGCTCCGTAGTGCTTCTGCCCTACACCTCTGCCGCGCGGATCCAGACGGATCACTTTTTTACTTTTTTCTATCGGAATCAAGTGGTCTCTTCTCATGCAGCCTCCTTCCTTTCCCTGTTGTTTATTGTAGCATATCTTTCATGCCCGGCTCAATAGCTCATGTTTTAGGGTTTTCTTAATTTTTTCGAAAGTTTTTTAAAGTTTCTTTTTTCAACGATACATAGCTTGTTCTCAGGTCAAAAATGTGGTGTAATATAACTGGCACAAGCGCAATCCGTTATACTACTGCCAAGAAGGATTCTTTATGCACAATCGAATGATAAAGTTTGAAAAATATCTACCTATTATTATTTTACTCTTCACCGTCTTCCGGATTCTCGCCGGTATGAGGATCCCTTATTTGTTCCTGTCCGACCAACGTTACGACGACCGGATGCTGTTTGAAAACGCCGGGGATCTGTTAAGCGGCATCTGGCTGGGGGCGTATGATTCCTATACACTGGCCAAGGGGATCAGTTATCCTGTTTTTCTGGTGCTTGCGCGCAAGCTGTTTCTGCCTTACTCCGTCTTATTGGCACTTTTGCAGGTCATGGGAGCATGGCTGTTCGTACAGGCGCTCTCTGTCCGGATGAAAAATCCCTGCCTTAGGGCTGTCCTGTATCTGCTCCTGTTGTATTCTCCCATCAGTCTGACTTTGTTCGTTACACAGCGTATCTATCGTATGGCAATCGTCCCCGGTATGATATTGCTTGTATTTTCCGGTATGATCGGACTGACACTGCGAAAAGATAAACCTCTGAAAAAACAGTTGCCCTGGGCACTTGCAACAGGCGTGGCCTTAGCTTTTTTCTGGCAAATCCGGGAAGATTCCATCTGGATACTTCCTTTTATCGCTGTCATGACTGTCTGGAATGTCGGATTTGTCATGCTGACGATGCATAAAATGTTAAATGGAAAACAAATGCTGCTGCATTGTCTCACCATGCTGCTCCCCATCCTTCTCCTTTTTCTGGGGAATTGTGGAATTGCCGCCATCAATCAGTATCACTATGGTGTCTTTCTGACCAATGACCGCACCGGAGGAAGCTTTGCCGATCTGATGTCACTCTTTTACCGCCTGGAGAGTCCCACGGAAGTCAGTTCCGATATCTGGATCTCACGGGGCACGATCGCACAGGCCGAAGCCGCCAGCCCCACGCTGCGCGAGCTGCAGCCGCTTTTGGACAATTATGTGGAGGACTGGTCTTCTATGGACGGCGAGATCCCCGGAGATCACTTCAGCTGGGTACTGCGCGGTGCCGTACAGGATTCCGGATATGCTGCGGATGCTGTCAGCGCGCAGAATTTCTACCGCACTGTTTATGATGAGTTACAGGCAGCCATTGCCAATGGTGAGCTTGCCCTGAAAAATAACGGCGCGATCTACTTCTCCTCACAATCCAGGGGTGTTCTGCCGTCGGAGCTTCCGGGCATCCTGTCCGACACCCTGGAAAATGTCTGGGGGATTGCCGGTTACACGGAATGCGCGCTCAGCAGCTCCGCCAAAAGCACAGGACGCCTGGAGGATATCCGCAGAATGGAAGCATTCACCTCCTGTCTGGGCGTCTATCCTACGCTTTCCGGGCGTCTGACAAATGAATACGATTCTGTCACAGAGGAAACCTTGTATGATACCAACGAAGCCTATAGCCAGAGCGTGGTATCCCTTCTTAATATAAATAATGCTATCTTTCAGTTCCTGGGACAACCCGTCTTCCTGTTCGCACTGATAGCTTTATGCGTGCTGACCTGTCTGATTATCTACGGATTGTTTCATCAGGATACCGCGGATCTGGAATTGTGGATCCTTTCCTGCGGCATTCTGCTCAGTGCCCTGTTGCTGCGCTTTGGATGCAGTATATTCACTGCCTGGTTCACGGAAGATATGCAGAAATTCATCAACAGTTTTTATTCCTGCGGTGTCTATATTTTGCTGCAGATGTTTAAATATCTGGTGATCTATACTACCGTAGAAAATCTTGGCAGAATTTTATCCGACCATTTGCAGAGAAATCATAAATGATGCAACGCAGTACGGCAACAGGAGGTCTTACACATGGAAACTTTGAACGAACAGATTCAGAAATTGCAACAGATTATCGATACCTACGATAACATCGTATTTTTCGGCGGCGCCGGTGTCTCCACGGAAAGCGGTATTCCGGACTTTCGAAGTGTGGACGGTCTATATCACCAGCAATACGACTACCCACCGGAGACGATTTTAAGTCACACCTTTTACCGGTCCCATCCGGAAGAATTCTTCCGTTTCTACCGGAACAAAATGCTGTTCCCGAAGGCGCAGCCGAATGCTGCCCACAGGAAGCTGGCAGAGTTGGAAGCTGCAGGGAAAGTCCGCGCTGTAATCACCCAGAATATCGACGGATTGCACCAGGCAGCCGGAAGTAAAAATGTGCTGGAACTGCATGGCTCTGTACTGCGCAATTATTGTGAGAAGTGCCATCAGTTTTATGGATTGGATGCCATTTTGAACAGTACCGGTATTCCCAAATGTGAAAAATGTGGCGGAACGATCAAGCCGGATGTCGTATTATATGAAGAAGGTCTGGATGAGAAAACGTTAAATGCCGCCGTCAGATACATCCACGAAGCAGATGTACTGATCATCGGCGGCACTTCTCTGGCTGTCTATCCGGCAGCCGGGTTAATTGATTATTTTCAGGGAGATCAGCTGGTCGTCATCAACAAAAGTGCGACACCCAGAGATAAGAATGCGGATCTGCTCGTCCAGGGACCGATTGGAGAAGTGTTTCACTCGATCCGGAATTCGTAGGAGATATCCTGCCCCCGGAATAGATGCCTCTGTTCTGTGGGCAGGCAACATATCAATAAGGCATATCAAAGGCTTCATTCGAAAAGCTATGGCATCATGACCGCAAATGTGATAATCTATAAAAAGTACAACTATTTCATATCTTAAATAGTCGTTAATCCACAAATGATAGGAGATTCCACCCATGTTATCCACGATTGAATCAGTCAACAGTGTTGTCAACAACTTTATCTGGGGTGTTCCGGCCATGATCTGTATCATCGGTGTCGGTCTGTACTTAAGCATCCGCACAAGATTCCTCCAGATCCGCAGGTTCCCTTATGCCATGAAAGTGACTCTGGGACGTATGATGAAGAAAAAAGAAGCCTCCGACGGAACTCTGACTCCTTTTCAGGCCGTGTGTACTGCCCTCGCGGCAACCGTAGGAACCGGTAATGTTGCGGGTGTCGCAGGCGCTATCGCCATCGGCGGTCCCGGTGCCGTGTTCTGGATGTGGATTTCCGCATTGCTCGGTATGTGCACCAAATTCTCCGAAGTAACATTGGCAGTCCATTTCCGTGAGAAGAACGCTCAGGGAGATCTGGTCGGCGGACCGATGTACTATATCAAAAACGGTCTGGATAAAAAATGGCACTTTTTAGCATATCTGTTTGCCGTATTCGGTGTGCTGGCAGTCTTCGGCACCGGTAATGCAACACAGGTAAATACGATTACCACCGCAATCGATTCTGCGTTGCATAATTTTAATGCATTACCTGCGGATGCCGTAAATCTGGTGAACCTGATTATCGGTGTAGCGCTTGCCATCATCATCGCCCTGATCCTGATCGGTGGTATCAAGCGGATCGGCAATGTTACTTCCAAGCTGGTTCCCTTCATGGCGATCATGTATATCGTACTGGCACTGGGCGTTATCATTTTCCATATTAAGTCCGTTCCCACAGTATTTGCTTCTATTATAGAAGGTGCATTTAATCCCGCCTCTGTCACCGGCGGTGTCGTTGGAAGCTTCTTTATGAGTATGAAAAAAGGTGTATCCCGTGGTATCTTCTCCAATGAAGCGGGCTTAGGTACCGGATCCATCGCACACGCCTGTGCAGATACGAAGAAACCTGTAAAGCAGGGATTCTTCGGTATTTTTGAAGTATTTGTAGACACTATTATCATCTGTACCATGACCGCACTTGTCATCCTGTGCAGCGGCGTTCCCGTAAACTACGGCGAAGCTGCCGGTGCCGAACTGACCATCAGCGGATTCACCACTGTCTACGGCAACTGGGTATCCATCTTCACCGCTGTGGCCATGTGCTGTTTCGCTTTCTCCACCATCATCGGCTGGGGACTGTACGGCACCAGATGTATTGAATTCTTATTCGGTCCCCGCTCCAACAAGCCATTCATGGTACTGTATTCCCTCACCGCAATCGTGGGTGCTACCATGAATCTGGGTCTGATGTGGAGCATCGCAGAGACCTTCAACGGATTGATGGTCATTCCGAACCTGATTGCAGTATTCCTGCTGTCCGGTGTGGTTGTGAAGCTGACGAAGGAATATTTTGCAAAAGAGAACTGATTTGGGCATTCATGAAATGGCAAGTTAATGAAGCAAAAGGGACGGACTCCCGGAACAAACAGAATGCCTTCTGGCAGCTGTAACGTCTCCGAGTGTGAATTCCCTAAAGAAG
>ERZ1034946.464-NODE-464-length-20205-cov-24.578511_pt1 | contig 20205 bp, 17 predicted proteins | sample MGYA00520591_ERZ1034946 | MGnify/ENA primary metagenome ERZ1034946 (study PRJEB33766, sample SAMN09781753) | gut metagenome | biome: gut microbiome | host: Homo sapiens | place: Madagascar | study: EMG produced TPA metagenomics assembly of the PRJNA485056 data...
TCCCGGAAGGCATTCTGTTCGTTCCGGGAGTTCGTCCGGTTAGCCAATGATCATTGACTAACTTTCAAGTTAGTTAGGAATGATACTCCGCCAGCAACTGTTTCGCATAAGCAACGCAGTCTCTGTGGAGGGAGAATTTTTTGCCATCGCACATGATGACTTTACGGAATCCCAGTTTCTCCATGTATCTGCCGTTGAGAATTACTTTTACGGTAGGAGCGAAGAAAGTGGGGTGATTTTCTATCTGGGAGAACAGGTTAATGGCGGTATCACCGACTCTTATTTTGCGACCGTCCCTGAGGGTGACGATAACGTGGCGTCCGTCTTCCTCCGCGTAGAGGATATCCGGTTCGGTAACGTAGACGGTATCTTCATCTTCACGAAGTTCAATCAAAGGTACGGCTTTCGCCATGATATCAAGGGCATGGTCGATACTTTGTCCCAGTTCTGCTACCTTGATCGGTTTGTCCAGAAAGATGACATTATCAGGATGGGACTGTTCTCTGTAATTGATCTTGGAACAGCACATTACGATGGGAGCATTCACTCCTTGGGCGATGAGGGCATTCGCTACCTCAGTACCGGTGATTCCTTCTGTCAGGCAGACATCGATATAGAAAGCGTCGTACTGCATGGGATTGGAAAGCAATGCTTCGGAATTGCCGAAAGAATTCGTATAAATGATGCCGGTAGATGCGGCACGTTTATCGGATTCCCGTTTTAACAAACGTTCCAGCTGCTTTCTGTCAGCCACATTATCATCGCACACTGCTATATGCATAGTAATTCTCCGTTTCCCAGGCATAACTTTGTAGAACAAACGTAATTGCATATGCAAATCACATCGTCAGATTGCAACTATTCAGAGCAAAATAAGGCTCCGGATAGTTAAGTCAAATCTACTATGGAACTCTGCAATAAAGGCTGTTTTGTGATGCCTGTGACAAAATTACCCTCAACGCAGTTGTAGACTTTTCTTAAATGAATATTAACTTTCCGCACAATTTTTTGAGGTTATTCAAAAAAACAAAAAACCTAACGGAAGCGATAAATATATTGTGTATCATAGTAAAGTGAATCAGTATCTTATTAAAATCAAGTATAGCATAAATATCACTTGAATAAAAGGACGAAAACCAGTATCTGCACGATCAGAATCGCAGGCATTCCGTATTTGAAATACCAGTGCTTCGTCTTATGCCGGAAATGCTGCATTCCCAGAATACATCCCAGGCTGCCGCCCAATATCGCCGTTAAAAAAAGAGAAGCCTCCGAGATGCGCCAGGCACCCCGGATGGCTCTTTTTTTATCGACGCCCATGATGATGAATCCTGCCAGATTGATGCCGATTAGATAAATCAGCAAGATAGCAGTGATCGTCTGCATTGTAATCATAGACACCTCTTGATTTCAAATGATGTATCGTGATTAGTTACCAAGCTTCTTCTCGTTCTCCTGCAGCTTCATTGCACGAACCTTCAGGGACAGACCGAACAGATTGATGAAGCCTTCTGCATCGTGATGGTCATACAGGTCACCGGTGGTGAAGGAAGCCAGATTCTCATTGTACAGAGAGTAAGGAGAAGTGGTCCCGGCTTTGATGATGTTGCCCTTGTAGAGCTTGAATTTCACTTCACCGGTTACGTATTCCTGGGTCTTCTCAATGAATGCCTGCTCAGCCTCACGGAGAGGAGTGAACCATTTGCCTTCGTATACCAGGCTTGCGAACTTTGCACCCATTTCCTTTTCGAATGCATAGGTGTCACGGTCAAGGATCAGCTCTTCCAGCTGCTGATGTGCTTCCATCAGAATGGTACCGCCGGGAGTCTCATAAACGCCACGGGACTTCATGCCTACGACACGGTTCTCTACGATATCTACGATACCGATACCGTGCTTGCCGCCCAGCTTGTTCAGGGTACGGATGATATCGGAGACTTTCATCTTCTCGCCGTTAACGGAAGTGGGAACACCCTTTTCGAAAGTCATGGTCACATATTCGCCCTCATCGGGAGCCTTCTCGGGAGTGACACCCAGGACTAACAGATGCTCGTAGTTCGGCTCGTTGCCGGGATCTTCCAGTTCCAGACCTTCATGGCTGATGTGCCAGATGTTACGGTCACGACTGTAAGAAGAATCGGTAGAGAAGGGAAGATGAATCCCATGTGCCTTGCAGTATTCGATCTCGGATTCACGGGAATCCATTTTCCACTTGTCGCTTCTCCAGGGAGCGATGATCTTGATATCGGGAGCCAGAGCTTTGATACCCAGCTCGAAACGAATCTGGTCGTTACCCTTACCGGTTGCACCGTGGCAGATAGCTACCGCGCCTTCTTTTCTGGCAATCTCTACCAGCTTCTTGGCAATCAGGGGTCTTGCCATGGAAGTACCTAACAGGTACTTGTTCTCGTATACGGCATGAGCCTGTACACAGGGAACAATATAATCATCACAGAATTCATCGATAACGTCTTCAATATACAGCTTGGAAGCGCCGCAGGCCTTTGCTCTCTCTTCCAGACCGTCGAGCTCCTCTGCCTGTCCGCAGTTGACACAGACACAGATAACTTCGTAGTCGAAATTCTCCTTCAGCCAGGGAATGATAGCGGTAGTATCCAGACCGCCGGAATAAGCCAAAACTACTTTTTCCTTCATGATAAAAATCCTCCGTTTTATGGTTTGTATGTAGCTGCCCCGTACTCGGAAACCATGCTTCCGACGGTTGGGAACAGTTAGGATCGTGTGTTACGCTCTGACAATTACTATACAACATAATATTGCCAAAAGCAAGCAGAAAAGTTGCATAAACAAATCAAAAATATGAATAAAACAATTTAAAATATGCACATAAATGCATAAAGTAAGAAATATACAGCATATTTATGCATAAACTGGCACGAAGTGAATAAACAGGCTGAGGATACAGGCCGCATACCGGCAGGGAAAACGGTTAGTCGCTGATTTTCTCAATTCCCGAGATGTCACTGTCGATCATCAGGGAATAGTTCGTGTAATAGACTACGAATCCGGGTTTGGCACCGGCAGGCTTTTTGACCTGCTTTTTCTGTACATAGTCGATCTCGACCTTTTCCTGTTCTCTGCCTTTGGAATAGTAGGCTGCCAGGCGGCCGGCTTCTTCAAAGGTGCGGTCCGGCAGTTCTTTTCCGTCTGTCTTTACGACGACATGAGAACCGGGGATGCCCTTGGCATGGAACCACCAGTCGTTGCCGGTAGCAAATTTGAAAGTCAGCTCATCATTCTGGAAATTATTCTTTCCGACATAAATATGGAAACCGTCACTGCTTAAGTAGTGGAAGGGCTTGCTGGTGATCTTTGCTTTCTTTGTACCGCCTTTTCTGCGAATGTAACCGCTCTGGGTCAGCTCTTCCTTGATCTCTACCAGGTCTTCCTCTTTTAAGGCGATATCCAGCGCGGTGCTGATGGTTTCCAAGTGATCGATCTCTTCTTTCACCTGTTTGGTAAGTTCGGACAGCGCCTCGTAGGTACGTTTTAACTTGCCGTATTTGTCAAAATATTTTTTTGCATTTTCCGTAGCGGAAAGGGTAGGATCCAAGGGAATCGTCACCGGTTCGTCCGTATAATAATTCACTGCGGTGAGAGATTTGTCACCGGGCTTTGCACTGTAACCGTAAGTATTTAACAGCTCTCCGTAGATCCGGTATTTTTCCCGTTTTTCCGTATCCTTCATCTGGGCAAGCTGGAGGTCATATTTTTTCACATCACGCTCCAATGCGGTCTGTACGATACGGCGCAGGTCGGAGGACTTCTGACGGATTCGGGTCAGTGTATTTTTCTCTGCGTAAAAAAGTTCCAACAGGACGGACATGAAAGGATAACTTTCCAGATGATCCGCGCCGGTGCTGTACATCGTAAGAGGAATTGCCGCGTATTCCACAGGACGGGTGCCGGTGTAAGCGATGCAGGGGGAGAAAGTCTCTTCCTTAATAGAAGTCACCATTTTGGAGAAAACCGCATACAGGGCATGATAATCCGCATCCGTCAGGGCAGCGGTGGGGCGTTCGCCGTCCAGACTTGCCTCGTGACACAGCTCCTGTGCCAGGATCGGGGAGATGCCGGTGAAACTTCCGTAGATTGCCTTGAAGACCGGCTGGGGTTTGGAGGCAAGCGCCTGTTTGAAATCTGCTTCTTCACAGGTCAGGGCATCCAGTTTGTCCTGGGTATGAGCGATGAAGTAAGGTTTTCCGGGCAGAACTTCCCGGACGCTGCTGACAGCGGCGGATACATGTTTGATACTGTCAATGATCGTATTGTCATCATTACAGAAAATCAAATTACTGTGCTTGCCCATGAGCTCCATGACCAGTGTCTTATGACGCAGGTCGCCCATTTCATCCAGATGCTCGATGTCGATATGCACGATACGCTCCAGTCCCGGCTGGGAGATATTCACGATGCGGCCGTTCTGTAAATGTTTGCGCAGCAGCATACAGAAATTCGGTGCCGTCATGGGACTGGGCTTGTTATTTTCCGTCAGATATATGAGAGGAAGCGATGCACTGGCAGACAGAAGCAGCCGTTTTTGTCCGGTGGGCTGTTTGATTGTCAGCAGCAGTTCATCGTTTTCCGGCTGGGCGATTTTATACAGTCGTCCGCCGATCAGTTCTTTTTTCAGTTCAGATATCACACAGGCAATGGTAACGCCGTCAAAAGCCATAATTTCCTCATTTCTGCTCCGGGTGCCTGAAAAAAAAGCAGACCGGAAGCGGTAAAGTCACTGTACCGGCAGATCCGGCGGCAGCGGTTTTATTGTAGCAGATTTTTAGGAGAAAAGAAAGTGTGGCTGAGAAGAGTTTATCGGTGATATGCCAGGAGATTGAGGTTGTCCCGGGACAAAAGGATAACTGGAAGGCATAATGTTAAGGGTCAGATAAGACGGTCGCGTTGAATACAACAGAATTAGGGAAAAGATCAAATGAATATTATTACATTATTATGTATAAAACACGTTTAAAATTATGAATAAGTGTATAAATATACATAACGGCAGAAAAAATATGCATAAAAATGAAAAAAGTAGTAGACATTTAGGTAAAAAGTGGTATGATGACTTTATGTAACTGTTCGGAGGTGTGTAGACGATGTCGTTGTTCCTATTAAAATGCAGGCAGAAAGCGTAAGAAAGAGATCCTGATTTTTTAGGTAGGAGGAGCGGTTACGAGACAGAGGCAGCAAGAGAGGTAGAAGATTGAAAAATAAGATTTTTCAATCACGAGATTTGTGTCTGCGCGCACTTGACACAAACTCGTCATGCGCAAAAAGCGTGCGCAGAAATGAGGAAAAATGATCAGAGTAGGAATCATCGGAGCAACCGGATATGCCGGAGGAGAATTGGTAAGGATTCTGTTAAATCATAAGGATGCAAAGATCGTCTGGTACGGTTCCCGAAGCTATATAGATAAGAAGTATTATCAGGTATACCAGAATATGTTCCAACTGGTAGAAGATATCTGCAAGGATGACAATCTGGAAGAGCTGGCGAAGCAGGTAGATGTCATTTTTACCGCAACACCGCAGGGATTCCTGGCAGGACTTCTGACAGAGGAGATTCTCTCCCGGGTGAAAATCGTGGATCTGTCCGCGGACTATCGTATCAAAGATGTAGCGACTTACGAAAAATGGTACGGCATTGAGCATAAGTCTCCGCAGTTTATCGAGGAAGCAGTATACGGTCTCTGCGAGATCAACCGAGACAAGATCACAGAGCAGACCAGACTGGTAGCCAATCCCGGATGCTATACCACCTGCTCGATCCTGACAGCGTATCCGATGGTAAAAGAAGGCATGATCGATGTGAATACCCTGATCGTGGACGCCAAGTCCGGTACTTCCGGTGCGGGAAGAGGTGCGAAGGTTAACAACCTGTTCTGCGAAGTCAATGAGAACATGAAGGCATACGGCGTGGCAAGCCACAGACATACACCGGAGATCGAGGAGCAGTTAGGTTATGCGGGTAACTGTCAGGTGACGATCAATTTTACCCCTCATCTGGTACCGATGAACAGAGGCATTCTGGCAACCGAGTATGCAACACTCAAGAGAAAACCCGACGGCACACTTCCTACGTATGAAGAAGTAAAGGCTGTCTATGACAAATACTATGCGAAGGAAAAATTTGTCCGTGTCCTGGATAAGGGTACCTGCCCGGAGACCAAATGGGTAGAAGGCAGTAACTATGTGGACATCAATTTTGTGATTGACGAGCGTACCGGACGTATCATCATGATGGGCGCACTGGACAATCTGGTAAAAGGCGCCGCAGGACAGGCGGTACAGAATATGAACCTGCTGTTCGGACTTCCCGAGAGCGAAGGACTGGAGCTGGTTCCCTGCTTCCCTTAAGGCAGGAGCAAATACAGGTATGGCAGTTTTGAAATAGGATGCCCACAGATTGTGTCAAGCGTTATGAGTAAGAGACGGAAGATACGAGAAAAATCAATCGAAAAGGACGATAGAGATACATGAGCAAACAGTTTACAATCAAACCAATGACCATAGAAGACTATGAAGGGCTGCATGCCCTCTGGATGTCGATTCATGGCTTTGGCATCCGGAGCATTGACGATTCCAGAGAAGGCGTGGAGCGTTTTATCAACAGAAATCCCGGCACCAGTGTCGTGGCAATCGGTGGGGACGGGGCTGTGGTAGGCGGTATTCTCTGCGGTCACGACGGACGAAGAGGCTGCTTGTATCATGTATGTGTGAGAGAAGATTACAGGAGACGCGGCATCGGCAAGGCGATGGTCGTACATTGCATGAATGCATTGAAAGCGGAGCATATCAATAAAGTCAGTCTGATCGCATTTACGCAGAATGATATCGGAAATGCTTTCTGGAAATGCATCGGATGGACGAAGAGAGAAGACCTGAATTATTATGACTTTACCTTGAATGAGGAAAATATCACAGCATTCAATAAGTAGTGCCAATCTCGTAAGAAATGATGATAACTGAAAAATAAAAAATGCAGGAGAAATAGGAGATATAAGAAACAGAGAATCGAAAGGAGAGCATTCCAAAATGAAACAGATCCAGGGCGGTGTGACCGCAGCAAAAGGCTTTGAGGCAGCAGGCGTAGAGGCTGCCATTAAATATCAGAATCGTAAGGATATGGCACTGATCGTAAGTAAGGCACCCTGCACCGTGGCAGGTACGTTTACCTCTAATGTGGTAAAGGCGGCACCTGTATTGTGGGATAAGCAGATCGTGGAAAATTCCGCATTTGCACAGGTAGTGGTAGTCAATTCCGGAATCGCCAATGCCTGCACAGGAAAACAGGGGTTAGACTGTTGTGAGGCAGAAGCAAAATGTGCCGGAGAATTGTTGGGTGTGCCTACGGATGCCGTACTGGTGGCGTCCACCGGTGTCATCGGTATGCAGATCCCGGTAGACAAGATCACTGCCGGTATCCAAAAGCTGGTGGCGGCAAAAGCAGATACCCTGGAAGCAGGTTCCGATGCGGCACATGCCATCATGACGACCGATACCATTTCCAAAGAGATTGCCATTGAGACACAGATTGGTGGCAAGACCGTAACATTAGGCGGTATGTGCAAGGGCTCCGGCATGATCCACCCGAATATGTGCACTATGCTTGGATTTGTGACAACGGATGTAAAGATTTCCAAAGAGATGCTGCAGAAGTGCGTCAGCGCAGATGTAGTGGATTCCTTTAACATGATCTCCGTGGACGGTGATACCTCCACCAATGATACCCTGTTGGTACTGGCCAACGGTATGGCAGGCAATGAGGAGATTACCGCAGAGGGTGAAGACTACGACAATTTCTGCAAAGCACTGCATGAGATCACCACTTTCCTGGCCAAGAAAATGGCAGGGGACGGCGAAGGCGCAACGGCATTGTTCGAGACAAAAGTAATCAATGCAGCAAGCAAGGAAGACGCCAGAACCCTGGCAAAATCCGTGATCTGTTCTTCCCTGACCAAGGCAGCAATCTTCGGACATGATGCCAACTGGGGGCGTATCCTCTGTGCACTTGGATATTCCGGAGCCAAATTCGATCCGGAAAATGTGGATCTGTATTTTGAGAGCAAGAGCGGCAAGATCCATATCTTCGGAAACGGTGTAGCCTGTGATTACAGTGAGGAAGAGGCGACCAAGATTCTGTCCGATCCGGAGGTTACTGCACTGGTGGATATGCACATGGGTGAGGCGGAAGCTACCGCATGGGGCTGCGATCTGAGCTATGATTATGTGAAGATTAATGCGGACTATCGTTCTTAATTTGAAGTAAGATTCGTAGCTTTGCATAGCAGCAAATGAATGGTCACGCGTAAGTCGGCAGAACTTGGAAAGGTATGGTTCATAAAATGGGAAAAGATATGGAACAGGTAATGAAAAAAGCGGAGGTGCTGATCGAAGCACTTCCCTACATACAGAAATTCAACCGCAAGATCATCGTGGTAAAATACGGCGGCAGTGCCATGAGTAACGAAGAATTGCAGAAAAACGTCATCAAAGACGTAACACTGTTAAAGCTGGTAGGGTTCAAACCCATCATCGTCCATGGCGGCGGTAAGGAGATCAGCCGCTGGGTCGGCAAGGTCGGCAAGGAAGCGAAGTTCGTCAACGGACTGCGTGTCACCGATGAAGAGACCATGGAGATCGCAGAGATGGTACTGAACAAGGTCAACAAGAGTCTTGTGACCATGGTGGAAGAGCTGGGCGTCAAGGCAGTCGGTGTCAGCGGCAAGGACGGCGGCCTCTTACAGGTAGAGAAAAAGTACTCCGACGGTCAGGACATCGGCTATGTCGGTGAGATCACCGGTGTAAATCCGGATATCCTGTTCGATATGCTGGAAAAAGATTATCTGCCCATCATCGCCCCCATCGGACTGGACAAGGATTATCATACTTATAACATCAACGCAGACGATGCTGCCTGCGCAATCGCAAAAGCGGTACATGCGGAAAAACTGGCATTTCTGACAGATATTGAGGGCTTGTACAAGGACATCAACGACAAGTCCACCTTTATTTCCCGTCTGACAGCTTCCGAAGCAGAGAGCCTGATCCATGACGGTTATATCGGCGGCGGTATGCTGCCGAAGCTGAATAACTGTACTTCCGCAATCCGTAACGGCGTTAACAGAGTGCATATCCTGGATGGACGTCTGGCACACTGCCTGCTGTTGGAAATCTTCACCAATCAGGGTATCGGCACCGCAATCGTGTCCGACGAGGAGGAAAAATAAAATGAGCGAAGCCATGAAAGAATATATCGCAGAAGCGGAAAAAGATCTGCTGCATACTTACAACCGGTATCAGATCGTTCTGGATAAGGGTGAGGGCGTATACCTGTATGACACAGACGGTAAGAAATATCTGGACTTTGTCGCCGGAATTGCCGTTTTTGCACTGGGTTACCAGAACAAAGCATACAATGATGCTTTGAAAGCCCAGATTGATAAAGTAATTCACACTTCCAATTATTACTACAATGTACCGGCGATCGAAGCTGCACGGAAGATCAAAAAAGTATCCGGAATGGATCGAGTCTTTTTCACCAATTCCGGTGCGGAAGCGGTGGAAGGTGCCATCAAGGCAGCCAGAAAATATGCGTATCTGAAGGACGGCTGCACAGACCATGAGATCATTGCCATGAACCATTCCTTCCATGGCAGAACCATGGGAGCTTTGTCTGTGACAGGCAATCCCAAATACCGCGAGCCGTTCCAGCCAATGATCGGACATATCAAGTTCGCGGATCTGAATGATTTCCAGAGCGTGCTGGATCAGGTGACGGACAGAACCTGTGCCATCCTTATGGAGACGGTACAGGGCGAGGGTGGCTTGTATCCTGCCAGTGAAGAATTCCTGAAGCAGGTGCGTGACCTGTGCGATGAGCGTGATATCTTGTTGATCCTGGATGAGATTCAGTGCGGTATGGGACGTACCGGCTATATGTATGCATGGCAGCGTTTCGGCGTAAAGCCGGATATTATGACTTCTGCCAAGGCACTGGGATGTGGAGTGCCGGTAGGTGCATTTATGATGACGGAAAAGGTCGCACAGCACTCTCTGGCAGCCGGAGACCACGGAACTACCTACGGTGGTAACCCGTTAGCCTGTGCCGCAGTGGAAAAAGTGCTTGATTTATTCGAAGAGGACCATATAATAGAACATGTGAGAGAGGTAGCTCCTTATCTGGAACAGCGCCTGAACGAACTGGCTGCCAAATACGACTGTATCAGGGAGCGCCGCGGTGTGGGCCTGATGCAGGGACTGGTATTTGACCATCCGGTAGGAGAGATCATTAACAAAGCATTGGAGAAGGGATTAATTCTAATCAATGCCGGCGCGGATATCATCCGTTTTGTACCGCCTCTCGTGATCACCAGAGAAAATGTGGACGAAATGATCGCTATTTTGGACACTTGTATCGAATAAGAGGTTAGGAAAAATATGTTTTTGAAAAAAAGAATTATCGCTACAGCAGCTGTGATCGCCATGGCTGCTGCAGCTGTTTACGGAAGTACACAGGAGATGAGCCAGACAACGGATGACGCAGGCAGCCTGCAGCTGTTCCGAAACAAGGAGACGATTTACTGCTGGTATTCGGATGAAGCATTATCCGGATATATTAATGCGGCGGCAGTATCTTTCGGAGAACAGAATAAAGGGGTGCGAGTGATCCCGGTGCTGACTTCCGACAGTGAATATCTGGAGGCAATGAATCAGGAGACCCTGCACTCCGACCAGATACCGGATGTGTATCTGTTAAGCAGTGACTCACTGGAGAAGGCTTATCTGGCAGGACTTGCCGCAAAAGTGCCGGATACGGTGGGAATCTGCAATACAGATCATTTTTCCCAGGCAGCGTTATCCGCAGTGACCTACGATCAAAAGATGATCGGTTATCCGGTTTATTTTGACACCAGTGCGCTGGTATACAATGAGGACTATCTGAGAACCTGGGCAACGCAGCAGGCGGAAAAAGAACTGGCAGGCGGCAGTGAGGACGATGGAGAACCTGTCGGAGAGGGCGATGAGATCATCGAAGAAGATGCCCTTCCACAAGACCAGACAGCCCCAGAGACGACTGCGGATGAAGCGGCGGTAAATGCGCTTGCCGAGCAGTATTTTGCGGAAGCACTTCCTTCTACGGTGGATGACCTGTTAAATATTGCGGATACCTTTGATGCGCCGGAAGGTGTGGAAGGCGTCATGAAATGGGATGTAAACAATATTTTCTATAACTACTGGATCGTGGGCAACTACATGATCGTAGGCGGCGATCCCGGAGATGACAGAAATGATATCAATATCAATAATCCGGAGACGATACAATGTCTGGAAGTATACAAGGCGCTGAACCAGTTCTTCTTCATTGAGTCCGATACGGTGACTTATGATTCCGTAATCCAGGATTTCATTGATGGGAAGACCATGTTTACCATCGGAACCACGGATGTGGTAAAACGTCTGGAAGATGCCAAAGCGGACGGCAGTCTTACCTTTAACTACGGAATTGCAAGAATGCCGGATGTCAGTGCTGATCTTCAGAGCAGATCCCTGTCTGTAACAGGTGCTGCGGTGATCAACGGTTATTCGGAGCATAAGGAGCTTGCGGATTGTTTTGCAGCTTATCTGGCGGAAGGATATGCGGACCATCTGTATGAACGCTCCGGTAAAATGCCTGCAAGCATTCAGACAGCAGAAGCGGCGGATAACGGAGCTTTGACTATTTTTGCCGAGGAATATGCAAACAGCGTGTCCCTGCCGAAGATGCTGGAGACGGGGAATTTTTGGATGCAGCTGGAAGTGCTGTTTTCCAAGGTATGGAACGGTGAGGATGTGACCACACTGGTGGAACAGCTTGCGGATAATATGGCGAAACAGCTGGGGAGCGATAGTGCAGAGAACTAGAAACCCTAAGTTTCATGCCGTTACTGTTAGAGTCACTGTAATGTAGAGACATGCGGAGTCGCGCGTGAAAGAAAAATATTAAAATTCCGGGCAGAATCATTCCGGTCATAGGAATGAAGAGACCGATCAGAGGATAGACTACTATGAAAAAGAAAAGGTGGTAGAATCCTATGATCGGTTTTTTGATTGCTTTATTGTCCGGTGCCCTGATGAGCATCCAGGGCGTATTCAACACACAGGTGACAAAATCGTCCGGCATCTGGACGGCAAGTGCTTTCGTGCAGTTTACGGCGTTATTGGTATGTCTGGGGGCGTGGCTGTGCACAGAACGCAGTTCTTTTTTAAAAGTCTGGCAGGTGGAACCCAAGTATATGCTGTTGGGAGGTGCCATTGGAGCATTTATCACTTACACCGTGATCCGCAGCATGGATGCACTGGGACCAGCGAAAGCGGTGATGCTGATCGTGGTGGCGCAGCTGGCGGTGGCATATATTATCGAACTGTTCGGGTGGTTCGGTGTGGAAAAACAGCCCTGGGAATGGCGTAAGGCGATCGGAATGGCGGTTGCGATTGTGGGAATTATTATTTTTAAATGGAAATAAAAAGATACGTAATAGGTAAATGCGAAAACGGCTTGTAAATTCCGCAGGATTCCATTACAATGAAGATTAACAGCATAGAGAGGCAATCCCCTGACTTTTTGATATAGAAAGGGGACTATGATGTTTCTTACGCATTTTTTTAAGTTAAAATATGGATGCCTGCTACTCGGCATTCTTTGCTTGACCGGTATGGTGACCGGATGCGGCGCTAAGGATGAAGCGATTGTCCTGATCCCTTCGGAGAATCCGTCTGTGGAAATGGCGGCACTGGAATCTGTCGAGAAGGAAGCGGAGATCTCACCGGAGGATGAAAAGGCAGCAGCAAAACAGGAGACCGGGACAGCGCAGGCGACTGTGTATGTATATGTCTGCGGTGCTGTGTACCAACCGGGTGTTGTGGAAGTTGCGGCCGGCAGCAGGGCAGAGGAGGCACTGCGTCTCGCGGGCGGCATGACAGCGGAAGCGGATCCTTTTTATGTGAACCTGGCGGAAACGGTGACGGATGGACAGAAACTGTATTTTCCGACAGCAGAAGAAGCGGAGACTATGACCGTTACCGCAAAAGCAAAAGAGGACGGACTGGTGAATATCAATACCGCATCTTCGGAGGAATTGTGTACACTTCCGGGAATCGGCGCTTCGCGGGCAGCGGATATTATACGTTATCGTGAGAAATGTGGCAGTTTTCAGACCAAAGAAGATATCATGAAGGTATCGGGCATCAAACAGAATGCATATGACAAATTATGCGATCATATTACGGTGCAATAAGTATGGGGCGCGGTGCGGAGATATTATGCACTTCGGTAAGGCGGTTGTGTTGTTGCGGCAATTTGTGTGAGCAGACAGAGAGAAAAGTAAAAAAACAGAGAGGTTAAGGGAAAATGGCAGGCAAGAAAGTGCTGGTAGTGGATGATGAAAAGCTGATCGTGAAGGGAATCCGTTTCAGCCTGGAACAGGACAACATGGAAGTGGATTGTGCCTATGACGGAGAAGAAGCGCTGGAGATGGCGCACAATAAGGATTACGATATCATTTTGCTGGATGTGATGCTGCCGAAGCTGACCGGATTTGAGGTCTGCCAACAGATCAGAGAATTTTCCAATGTGCCGGTAATCATGCTGACTGCCAAGGGAGACGATATGGATAAGATCCTCGGTCTGGAATATGGCGCGGATGATTACATAACAAAGCCCTTTAATATTCTGGAAGTAAAGGCGAGAATCAAGGCTATTTTCCGGCGTATGGAGCCGAAAAAGGGAAGTGCGGAGAAATCCGGCATTCTGGAAAGCGGCGATATGAAGCTGGACCGTGACGGCAGAAGAGCCTATATACAGGGAAAAGAGATCGGCCTGACAGCCAAGGAATTCGAGGTGCTGGAGCTCCTGATGCTTAACCCTGATAAAGTATACAGCAGAGAGAACCTGCTGAAACTGGTATGGGGTACGGATTATCCCGGTGATGTGCGTACGGTGGATGTGCATATTCGGAGACTGCGTGAGAAGATCGAGGCGAATCCCAGCGAACCCAGATACGTGCATACCAAATGGGGCGTTGGGTATTACTTTGATGATAAACTCAGCCAGTGACAGCGCATGTGACTGCTTGTGGGAAGCGAACAGTCACCGGCTGAGTGAACGGACATGAACAGGAAGGAAGATAGTCTGGAATGTGAATGGACGTTACGATTTCGAGAGTGCGTAAGCGCGGAGGAATTACTGTATTGAAAAAATGGAATAAAGAGCGTTTTGCAGCGATATGGGAAAAGCTGGAGAGCATGATTGCCCTGCGCAGCTTACGGGCGAGAATTTTTGCGCTGGTTCTTGTAATCGGTCTGGTGCCTTGTATTGTTATGCGCCATGGTATTGTAAGCAATTACGAGGAGCTTGCCGTAGAACAGAGAATCACGGTGGTACAGAATCAGCTGATGATTCTGGCGAATCACCTGATCAGCAACAATTATCTGAGCAGCCACGGAGTCAGAGAAGATACCGGCAATTCCCGTGAGGTCATCAATGCGGAGCTGGAGATGCTGTCCAACCTGTATGAAGGCCGCGTAATGATTATCAATAAAAACTTCAAAGTGGAAAAAGATACCTACGGCATCAGTGAGGGTAAGACGATCATCTCCGAAGAGGTGATCAAGTGCTTTCATGGAGAAAATCTCTCTCATTATGATCCGGAGCACGGTTATATTGAGATGACGACACCCATTGTGGATACAACATCCAATACGACGGACGAAAATGGCAAAAAGAATCCGGATGCGATTCGTGGTGTTATGCTGACCAGTATTTCCAATGACAGTATCGTAAACGCCAAGGAAGTATTGAACCGGAAAGCATATATTCTGGAAGTAATTATGATTGTGGCGATTCTGGCACTTGCGATTGTATTATCCAGAGTGCTGACGACACCTTTTAACAGGGTCACTCAGGCCATCAATGCGGTGCGGGAAGGATTCAGTGATGAGACGATTTCCGTGCCGGATTACGTGGAAACGGTACATATCGTTGACGCGTTCAATCAATTATTGAAGCGAATGAAAGCACTGGATGATTCCAGACAGGAATTCGTGGCAAATGTGTCCCATGAATTAAAGACGCCTATGACTTCCATCAAGGTATTGGCAGATTCTCTGCTGGCGCAGGAAAATGTACCGGCGCAGCTTTATCGGGAATTCATGGAAGATATTGCTTCCGAGATTGACAGAGAGAACCAGATCATTACGGATCTGCTGGCACTGGTGAAGATGGATAAAAAGGTGCAGGATCTGAATATCGTATCATTGAATATCAATGATCTGACAGAATTGATCCTAAAACGACTGCGTCCCATCGCACGGAAAAAGGACGTGGAAGTCGTATTTGAAAGTGTGCGTCCCGTCGTGGCGGAGGTCGATGAAGTCAAGATGACGCTGATCATGACAAATCTGGTGGAAAATGCGATAAAATACAACAAGGATCACGGTTGGGTGAAAGTGGTACTGGATGCGGATCACCAGTATTTTACCTTTGAGGTCAGTGATTCCGGAATCGGTATCCCCGAGGAGTCTCTGGCGCACATCTGTGAGAGATTTTACCGCGTAGACAAGTCTCATTCCAGAGAGATCGGAGGAACGGGATTAGGTCTTGCAATTACCAAGAGTGCCGTGCTGATGCACAAGGGATCCCTTACGGTGACCAGTACGGAAGGACAGGGATCCTGCTTCTTAGTGAAGATTCCACTGACTTATATAGCGCCCTGATGGATTGAAATAAGCCGGTAAATGTGAAAGCACTATAGAAACGAAGAAATGACGGCACATAAATAATAGCTGATAGAAATGCCCGGAAAAGTATAAAATTTAAGGTATCGATTAAGCAGATGAGGTTCCGGAGTATTTTGCAGTTTTCGGGAAAGATTGTGTAGATATGAAAGTAATAAAGAAAATTATGTTGAGGGTCAGTCTTCTTGTATTCCTGCTGTTGATGACCGGCTGCGGTAACAAAGAACCGGAGACAGGCAAAAAGATTTCTGTGTATTACATCAATAATGCAGAAACCAAAGTAGAGGTTCATGACCAATATCTGAATACCAAGACACCGGAGGAGCAGTTGGATGAAATGATGAAATTCCTGTCAACAACACCGGAAAAGCTGGAATACAAGGCTCCGTTTGATATGGGATTTCAGGTAAGAGAGTATGAGGTGGAAGACGGAAAACTTCTCATTGATGTGGATAAGGCATATTCCGAACTTTCTCCGACGACAGAGGTATTGGTACGGGCTGCTATCGTAAGAAGTCTGACACAGTTATCCAATATCAAATATGTATCTATCACGGTAGAAGGTAGTCAGCTGTATGACAATGCCGGAGAACTGGTGGGCTGGATGAATGCCGATCAGTTTATCAATAACGATGGCAATGAGATCAATACGTATGAACTGGTAAGAGTAAAATTGTATTTTGCCAATGCAGACGGCGATAAGCTGATTGCGTCGTACAGAGAAAAACATTATTCTACCAACACGCCATTGGAGCGATTTGTGGTAGAAGAGCTGATCGCGGGACCGAGCGGACAGATCGAAGGTCTGTATCCTGTCATCAATCCCGAGACAAAAATCGTAAATATCCTGACGAAGGACGGCATCTGTTATGTAAATCTGGATTCTAATTTCCTGACGGTGGTAAATAATGTATCTACAGAGGTAGCTGTATATTCTATCGTGAACTCACTGGTGGAACTGGATAACATCAATAAAGTACAGATCCTGATTAACGGCGAAGTTCCTTCCACCTTCAGCAATTCCACGTTTGAGCGGAATCTGGATTATGTGACGACGCTGGATCAGTAGACGGAAAACGGTAATGCTTTTGAGAGTTTTTATTCATGAGGGATTCGTGTAAATGATTCTGGGATTTACAGATGCGATATTCATGAAAAGTTTTTAAAGATTTGTTTCATGAATTTTCAGAAAATTATTTTATGAATTAGTTTTCTCTGCTTAGCAGATGCCGCAGGGAAATTATTGACAGCATTACCATAATACTTGTTTAAGAGCATCTGCGGAACGGAGACAAAATGAGACGACCGCTTTTTACAGCGTGTCTGTGTCTCGTGACAATCATTGCTATAGGAAAAATACTGACAGGGGCAGACACCGGAGGAGATCCGAGTCTGCCGCCTGACGGCAGTCCGGTGAGAATCACGGGACGGATAGACACAAGAACTTCTGAAGAAATGATTCTGAGTACTATTTCTATTTTTCAAGAAAATCAACAATATTCCTATTCTGGAAAATTACAATGTGAACTGACAAATGTAAAAACAGATGTATGGAAAACGATACCGGAAACGGTGGAGAGCCGTGGACAAACGGACGGTGCAAGTCAATCCATAGGCAACAATATACCACAAGACGTGAATGAAAAAGCGGAAAGCCAAACATTTAAAATAGGTCAGCTGGTTATGATCGAGGGTATATTTTCTGAATTCACGAGGGTCACCAATCCGGGAGAATTTGATGTGCGGGCATATTATCAGAGCAAGGGAATCGGAGGCAAAGTGAAGAAGGCACAGATTGTAGCTGTCGGAAAAGACTACAGTTTTTTCCGGGAAATACTGTACAGATGCCGTTTACGCTTACATGACCGGTTGGCAAAGGTTTTTCCGGCAAAGGAAGCGTCGGTGATGCAGACGTTATTGTTAGGGGAAAAGGAAGAATTGGATGCCGATGTCAAGGCACTGTATCAGAAAAACGGAATTGCGCATATTTTAAGCATTTCCGGTCTGCATATTACTTTGTTGGGAATGGGATTGTATCAATTATTAAAACGGATGGGAGTGCCGGTAAAAGCTGCCGCAACAATCGGTGCCGCGGTATTGATCGGCTATGGAATGATGGTGGGAATGAGCGTATCTGCCTGCCGTGCCATCGGAATGTATGTGCTTCGGATGTTTGGCATTTTCGTAGGGAGAACTTATGATATGCTGACGGGAGTCGGGGTGATGGCACTGTTGCTTGCGGTACAGAAACCGGAGAGATTGTGGGATGTAAGTTTCCTGATGTCTTTTGGGGCAGTACTGGGAATATGCTTGCTAACACCGGTGCTGGCCGGTTCCAAAGAGGAAAAAGACCAAAACAACAGGGAAAAGAAAGCAGGTGAAAAACCGGAAGATTTGGAAAACAGGCAGTCCGATATTATGGCACAGGAAACTTTGAAAAACGAACAGCATTTTGCCGGGATGCGTGAATGGCTTCGTACGATAGGGGAATTTCTGGTCGACTCAGTATACGAGAAAAATAAGCACAGGGAGGGGTGGAGAAAGGTGTTATATGAGCAGAGCCACAAAGTGCTGGAAGCAGCAAAGAGCGGATTTGCCGCCAGTGCGGGAGTTATCTTGTTTACTCTGCCGATTCAGCTTTGGTTCTTTTATGAGATCCCCGTATATTCGGTATTGCTGAATCTGTTGGTATTGCCATTTATGAGCGTAGTGATGGTTGGAGGCTTGATCGCTTTGATTCCGGGACTTGGGATCGTGGGTACGGTAGACTGCCTGATCCTGTGGTGGTATGAATGGATCTGTGAGCGCTTCGGAGAACTGCCGGGAGCAATATGGTGCGTGGGCAGACCGGGAGTGTGGCAAATCATCGTTTATTATGCAGGATTACTGGGAGTGATTCTTTTACAAAACCATGGTGATAACGTGAGGAGACTGATAGAAAAGAGTAAGGAATATTGCAGAAGGTTACGGAAAAATAATATACAAAGTAAGAGAAGAACAGCACGAGGAAATCATAATTCTATAAGCATTCATAATCCGGTAAGCATTTTGGGACATGGGATGTGGGCAATGATAAGAAAATTGTCGGCTCTCATAAAAAACAAGAAATTTACGCTGTGTGCGTGTTTGATGGTATTGCTATTTTTGCTGACAGGTGACTTTGATTGTAGCAGTAGTGTGACATTTCTCGATGTCGGACAAGGGGACGGCATTGTTGTAGAGACCTCGCAAGGAGTATATCTTTTTGACTGCGGTAGCACCAGTCGGAAGAAAATCGGAGAATATGTGCTGAAACCTTACCTCAAGAGCCGCGGTATCAGTTCGCTTCGCGGGGTGTTTGTCTCGCATCCGGATGAAGATCATATGAACGGCGTGTTGGAACTTTTAGAGAATGGTGAGGAGTGGGGTATTACGGTGGAACAGCTTTTCTTGCCGGCAATAGAAGAATCGAGAAGAGAAGAAGCTTTTGATAAGCTGCTGAATGCGGCAGAAACTGCCGGAACGCAGGTAAATTACATCAAATGCGGCGATGAGATCAGGGAGAGCCGGATGCACTTGCTGTGCCTGCACCCGGAAGCAAATACGACACTTGCGGATGCCAATGCCTATTCGGAATGTTTCTATCTGGAAATCGAAAGGGGTAAGCTGCTGCCGGCGCGGCTCAGTGAATGGTGGAACAGGCTTCTTGCTTTTGCCGGTTCTGAAGGAGATGAACCTGCAGGTACATTCCCAGAACCCGGATTAGGAATTCTGCTGACCGGAGATGTAGAGGGAGAAGGCGAGCGGCAACTACTACAGGAGCTACAGAAAATGAGGGAACAACAGGGCGAAATGCAGGCAGAACGACAAGGCCAATCGCAGCAGGAGCCACAGGGAAGAGAGCAGGCGGAAGTGATACAGGAGATGTGGGAAGAAAGATCGGGAGAATCTCTGCAGGATTTTATGGGAGAAATGCAAGGAGAATCGCTGAAAGAAATGCATGGAAAATCGCAAGATCACATTTGGCATGGGGTTGACATATTGAAAGTAGCGCACCATGGTTCGGGATATTCTACCGGTTCAGAATTCCTGACAACTGTCGATCCTGCCGCCGCAATCATCTCCTGTGGCCGCAATAATTCCTACGGACACCCACATGCCGAGACACTGCAGCGTCTCGAAGACGCCGAGGTGCCTTGGTATTGCACCATGGACTATGGTGCAATGACGGTAACTGTGAATCGAGACGGAAAAATCCGATTGAGAGGATATGTAGTTGGAAAATAGGTTTTTATAACCTGATTAGTTAAGTAACGAGGGTATTAGAGTGGACAAGGAAACATTCTATACCTTGGTGTAGCGTGAGGAGGGGTATAAAGTGACAAAAGAAGTATTCTGTACCCCGGTGTGTCATGAGGAGAGGGTATA
>ERZ1034946.466-NODE-466-length-20171-cov-7.011931_pt1 | contig 20171 bp, 19 predicted proteins | sample MGYA00520591_ERZ1034946 | MGnify/ENA primary metagenome ERZ1034946 (study PRJEB33766, sample SAMN09781753) | gut metagenome | biome: gut microbiome | host: Homo sapiens | place: Madagascar | study: EMG produced TPA metagenomics assembly of the PRJNA485056 data set...
CCCATTTACATCCCCCTCCCCATATGCTACAATAGGTAAGACCAAGGGAGCCTGACCAGGCTGAGAGGAGGCGTAAGCTTCGACTTTTGAACTTGAATTGGGTAATCCCAACGTAAGGAGGAAAGAAAAGAGTATGTTTGATTTTCTTGTGACTGCCGAAGGCGGTCTCACAACGACAGGATATGTTGTATCTGTTATTGCAGTTCTGATTTTGATAATTCTGGTAGCAGTATTACTTCAGAAAAACACATCTGCATTAAAACTTACTACACAGCAGCTGGTTACCTGTGCAGTAGCATTGGCACTTGCATATGTAACTTCCTACATTAAGATATTTAAACTGCCATTTGGTGGATCTGTAACCTTATTCAGTATGTTGTTTATCGTTCTGATCGGTTACTGGTACGGTGTTAAAGTGGGAATTCTCACAGGTCTTGTATATGGAATTTTCCAGTTCCTTCAGGAGCCATATGTCCTTTCCTTTTTCCAGGTATGCTGTGATTATATCCTGGCATTTGGAGCAATGGGACTTTCTGGATTATTTACAAAATCCAAGAAATATGGCCTTCTGAAAGCCTACATTGTAGCAATTTTGGCAAGAGGTGCATTCCATGCACTTGGCGGATACCTTTACTGGATGGATTATATGCCGGATAATTTTCCGAAGTCTTTGACAGCTTTGTATCCGATCATTTACAATTACAGTTATATTCTTCTGGAAGGAGTACTTACTATTGTTGTGATTTCCATACCAGCAGTGTCCAGTGCACTTGGAAGAATGCGGGTGATGGCAACCGGTGGAAACCGACAGGCTGCAGCCGCTGAAAAATAAAAAATGCATAAATAAAAAGGGATCGTTCAAAATATTGCGATCCCTTTTTTAATGGGAAATTATAAAAGTTAAATAAAACAAACCAAAAACACAAAGAATACTTTTCACTTAAACAAAGTTGTGCTATGATAATCAGGCGGAGTAATTCTCCATAAAAAATATCACAGACAGATACCACATATCTGAACATATAAAATACAAAAGAAAAAGCAGCCATACAGCTGCGAAAAGGAGAAGGAAAAGATGTCTAAAAAAATCGAACGAAATGATCCCTGCTGGTGCGGAAGCGGAAAAAAATATAAAAAATGCCATGAAGCATTTGATGAAAAAATGGAACTCATGAAAAAGAAAGGATATGCAGTTCTTGACCATGATCTGATCAAGACACCTGCACAGATCGAGAAGATCAAAGAGAGCTGCAAGATCAATATCGCAGTTCTTGACTATGTTGCAGAGCACATTGGACCAGGCGTGACCACACAGCAGATCGATGACTGGGTACATGAGGAAACCGTACGCCATGGGGGAATTCCGGCACCACTTAATTATGAAGGTTTTCCAAAAAGCGTATGCACATCAATCAATGAGGTAGTGTGTCACGGAATCCCGGATGAAGAGACTGTCTTAAAAGAGGGAGATATCGTCAATGTAGATGTATCTACCATCTACCAGGGATATTTTTCCGATTCCTCCCGTATGTTCTGTATCGGAAAGGTAAGTCCGGAGAAGGAGAAACTCGTCCGTGTGACAAAGGAATGCGTAGAGCTTGGCCTCGAGCAGGTAAAACCATGGACACCGATCGGAAATATGGGAAGTGCCGTGCATAAACATGCAGTAGAAAACGGTTATACCGTTGTCAGAGAAATTGGCGGACATGGTGTAGGCCTTGAGTTTCACGAAGATCCGTGGGTAAGTTACACTTCCAAAGAAGATACAGGAGTACTCATGGTTCCGGGAATGATCTTTACCATTGAGCCAATGGTTAATATGGGATCTGACGAAATTTATACAGATGAGATTGATGACTGGACAGTGCGGACAGAAGATGGCCTGCCGTCTGCACAGTGGGAGATCATGGTACTTGTCACAGAAACAGGACACGAAGTACTTTGCTGGTAATTACTCATAGGTAAAAACACTCGAAAATCCGGGAAAAAAGTTCTTGCAATAGGAAGTTATCTAGTGTATAATCACTTATGTTGTGAAAAAAGATGGTCCTCTGTTACCACATGTGTATTAAGAACATCCAGTATAATTAAGGAGAGAAAGACATGAACGAAATTATTAAGAACATTGAGTCCGCTCAGCTGAAAGCTGAAGTACCGCAGTTCCGCGTAGGAGACACAGTAAGAGTACACGCACTGATCAAAGAGGGAACACGTGAGCGTGTTCAGATCTTCGAGGGTACAGTACTTAAGAGACAGGGCGGAAGCACAAGAGAGACTTTCACAGTAAGAAAGAGCTCCAACGGTGTTGGCGTTGAGAAGACATGGCCACTTCATTCCCCACATGTAGTTAAGGTTGAGGTTATCCGTCATGGTAAAGTACGTCGTGCGAAACTGAACTACCTGAGAGACCGCGTAGGTAAAGCAGCTAAGGTTAAAGAGCTTGTAAAATAATTTCATAAGTAAAGAGGCAGGGACAATAACATTTGCTATTGTCCCTCTTTTTACATCAGTGCGTATGCGTGTAAAAACACATACAGGGGATAGAATATGGGATTAAATAAGAAAATAAAGATTGAGGATCTGAAGGATAACAGAGCTGTTTCCGAAGCCAGGGAGAAGCTTCGGGATGACAGGACAAGAGGAATCGTGAAGTGGGTATTTGAGATTATTGTAACTCTGGTTTTTGCTGTGCTGGTTGCGATTTCCGCATTTCAGACCGTGACACTGCAGGAAAGCGCCATGGAACCCACATATTCTGTAGGTGAAAAATTTTTTGTAAACAGGGCTTTATACAAGTTCAGTTCGCCAAAACGTGGAGATGTGATCGTTTTTAAGACAAGTGCCAGTGACTCGGCAGCTTTGCATATTCGACGTGTAATCGGCCTTCCGGGAGAGACTGTTCAGGTTAAAGACGGACAGGTTTATATCAATGGTAAAGTTTATGAAGAAAACGGAGCTTATCAGGATATGACAGATGGAGGACTTGCAGACAGTGCCGTAACACTGGAAAGTGGAGAATATTTTGTCCTGGGTGATAACCGTAACAACAGTGAGGACAGCCGCTTCAGCGATATCGGAAATATTAACAAGAAGTATATTGTTGGAAAAATATGGTTTACAGTTTCTCCAAAAAATAAAATAGGATTTATAAAATAGATCAAAGTACAGATAAATGAGGTGAATTATGAACGTACAGTGGTATCCAGGCCATATGACGAAGGCGAAACGCCAGATGCAGGAAGATATTAAGCTGATCGATCTGATCATTGAACTTGTAGATGCAAGAGTTCCGCTTTCCAGCCGTAATCCGGATATTGATGAACTTGGAAAAAACAAGGCACGTATGATCCTTCTCAATAAGGCAGACCTTGCCGATGAGAGACAGAACCGTGCCTGGATGGAATATTTTAAAGAAAAAGGAATCTATGCAGTAAGTATTGATTCCCGCAATAAGGGCTCCATGAAGGCTGTTTCTGCGGCAATCACGGAAGCCTGTAAGGAAAAGACAGAGAGAGACCGGAGACGAGGAATCAAAAACCGTCCGGTACGCGCCATGGTAGCAGGAATCCCGAATGTTGGAAAATCAACATTTATCAATACCTTTGCAGGAAAAGCCTGCGCCAAGACCGGAAATAAACCGGGAGTTACAAAAGGTAAACAGTGGATCCGCCTGAATAAAAGCGTAGAGCTTCTGGATACACCAGGAATTCTCTGGCCCAAATTTGAAGATCAGGAAGTTGGAATGCGTCTTGCCTATATCGGTTCTATAAAGGATGATATTCTGAATATTGAGGAGCTTGCCCTGGGTCTGATCGGATATCTGCAGGAATTTTACCCGGCAGCACTCAAAGAGAGATACAGCGTGGAAGAAGGACAGAAACCGCTGGATATCCTTACTGCAGTTGCAAAAGCGAGAGGATGTCTGAAAAAAGGTGAAGAACTTGATTATGAAAAAGCATCCCGTCTTTTGCTGGAAGAATTCCGTTCCGGAAAACTTGGAAAAGTAACGTTGGAATTTCCGAAAGGAACAGAGGAAGCATAATGGAAACAATGAAAGATATCAGGGCGCATTTTGCGTCAGCGAAGGAGGGCGAATACAACGCCCTTTTTCAGCATTATGAAAACGATGAAAGAAGCGGTGTACAGAAACTGATCCAGCAGTATCGTAAAAAGCTCCAGGCACTGGAAAATGAACGTGCGCGCACAGAAATAATGAAAGAATATGAACATAAATATGAGCATCTTGGGTATCTCTGCGGGATCGATGAAGTGGGAAGAGGACCGCTTGCCGGCCCGGTTGTAGCCTGTGCGGTGATCCTTCCGAAAGACTGCGATATTTTATGGCTGAATGATTCCAAGAAGCTTACAGCCAAAAAGAGAGAAGAGCTGTATGATGTGATCCTGGAAGGTGCAGTTTCTGTTGGAATCGGAATGGCAAGTCCGGAAAGAATTGATGAGATCAATATCCTGCAGGCAACCTATGAGGCAATGCGTCAGGCGATAAGCAAACTTTCTGTGCAGCCACAGCTGCTTTTGAACGATGCAGTTACCATACCGGAGGTTCAGATCCCTCAGGTACCCATTATCAAGGGCGATGCAAAAAGCGTATCCATTGCAGCGGCAAGTATTGTGGCAAAGGTGACCAGAGACCGGATGATGGAAGAATATGACAAAGTTCTTCCGGAGTATGGATTTGCCTCTAACAAGGGTTACGGATCTGCAGCACATATTGAAGCACTGAAGAAATACGGGCCAAGTCCGATACACCGGAAAACGTTTATCACACATTTTGTATAACGGATAAGATACTTAAGATACCGACATCAAAAACAGAAAGGTTATGTTTTTCTGAAAGAAAATAAAAGACAGAAGGGCAGTTATTATGAGGAAATTGCGGCAGTGTTCCTGGAAAAGAGGGGACTGCAGATCAGGGAAAAAAATTTTCGCTGTCGAAGCGGTGAGATTGATCTCATTGCACAAGATGAAAGATATCTGGTATTTGTAGAAGTGAAATACAGAAAGAACGGAAGAAGTGGAAGTTCTTTTGCGGCGGTAGGGAGAGAAAAACAGCGGATCATCAGCAGAGTGGCAATGTTTTACCTGGCTGTACATGGATACCGGGAATTTCCTCCCTGCCGTTTTGATGTAGTGGGAATTGACGGAGAAAAAATCCACTGGATAAAAAATGCTTTTGATATTTGCAGATGAAAGGGCTGGTTACATAATATGAAAATAAAATGGTATAAAGATAAGCAATTAATGAATGTAAATCAGAAGAACGGGGTTACGTGGCTGACGTATCCTGCTTTTGAGAAAATTCCCGGGATCGTACATGGCTTCAGTACCCGTCTGGGCGGAGTGAGTCAGGGAATTTATGAATCCATGAATTTAAGCTTTACAAGAGGAGATAACGAGGATGCAGTGCGGGAAAATTACCGCAGACTCTCTGATGCTATGGGATTTTCCATGGGAGATATCGTAACTTCTGATCAGACACATACCACCAATGTGCATGTGGTCACGGAAACAGACAGGGGAAATGGAATCACAAAACCGAGGCCTTATACGGATGTGGATGGAATGATCACCAATGTGCCAGGATTGGTGCTGGCAACCTTTTATGCGGACTGTGTACCGCTTTTCTTTGTAGATCCTGTACATAAAGCGGTGGGACTATCTCACTCCGGCTGGAGAGGCACCGTAGGAAAGATCGGTAAAGCGACTGTGGAAAAAATGGCTGAGGAATTTCAGACAGACCCTTCAGAACTTTACGCAGCCATCGGTCCGTCTATCTGTCAGGACTGTTATGAAGTCAGTGAAGATGTGATCGATCAGTTTAAAGAAGCATTTGAAGAAAAATACTGGGATGTACTTTTTTATGAGAAACCAGATGGAAAATATCAGCTGAATCTCTGGGAGGCAAACCGAAGAATCTTTCTGGATGCAGGCATAAAAGAAGAGCGGATTTCCATGCCGGGCATCTGCACCTGCTGTAATCCGCTCTTTCTTTATTCACACAGGGCTTCTCACGGGAAACGTGGAAACCTGGGAGCATTTCTTACTGTTCGTTGACTTTTTTCATGAGATCCATGATCTTTTCGTTGCTGGAACGAACTTTCTCAACAGATACATCATGGTTGATGATATCAATGATACTTGCAAGATATTTGCTCATATTTGCTTCGATATAGTATGGACGGTCGAGAAGCTCCGGAATACGGTAGTTAAGGTTGGTTGTGATAACTCTGTCCAGCCAGCCTTTTTCGTAATATTCGTCAAATTTAGCTACGCCGTCTGTAAACAGACCGTAGGTTGTGCAGACGAATACACGTCCGGCTTTACGCTCTTTCAGCTGACGGGCAACATCCAGCATACTCTCTCCAGAAGAGATCATATCGTCGATGATGACAACATCTTTACCCTCTACGGAATCTCCAAGGAACTCATGGGCAACGATCGGGTTCTTGCCATTGACAACGGTGGAGTAATCACGGCGTTTGTAGAACATACCCATATCAACTCCAAGGATATTGGAGAAATATACAGCACGTGACATAGCGCCTTCATCCGGGCTGATGATCATGAGGTGATCATTATCGAGTTTGAAATCAGGGACATTTTTGACCAGCGCTTTCAGGAACTGGTATGTCGGGAAAAAGTTATCAAAGCCTTTCAGCGGGATAGAGTTCTGTACACGTGGGTCATGAGCATCAAAAGTGATGATGTTGGAAACACCCATTGCACTTAACTCGCGAAGTGCAAGCGCACAGTCGAGAGATTCTCTCTTGGTACGTCTGTGCTGACGTCCCTCGTAAAGGAATGGCATGATAACGTTGATACGGTGGGCTTTACCGGTAGCTGCGGAGATGATTCTCTTCAGATCCTGGTAATGATCGTCCGGAGACATGTGGTTCTCATGGCCGCATACGCTGTAAGTAAGGCTGTAATTGGTCACATCTACCATGATGTAAAGGTCTGTTCCGCGGACAGATTCCTTGATGTAACCTTTACCTTCACCGGTTCCGAAACGTGGGCATTCGCAGTCTACAAGGAAAGATTTCTCTGCATAGCCCTGTGGAATAATGGTGGATTTCTTGGCTGCTACAAGTTCTTTACGGAATTTAACCAGCTTTTTGTCAACCTCCTCGGCCAGTTCGCGGCATCCGGCAAGTGCAGCGATTCGGATCGGGGCAACAGGCATAGACTTCTCCAGCAATTCTATGTTTGGCATAATATTCCTCCTAAGTGTATGTCATAAAAAAATTCTCAGTCTATTTATAACATCAGACGCACGTGTCAGTCAAGGTGTTTTCTCAAAGTGTTGATTTTTGGAACCAAAGTTGTTATTATATACGGGATAGAAAAGGGAGATAATGATGAAATTAAGAAAGCATATGATTTCCAGGGTGCTGCCCGACAGTATTGCCGAGGAGCTGGGGCTGGAACCAGGGGACAGACTTGTGTCTGTAAACGGTCAGCCTGTGGAGGATGTCTTCGATTACCGGTATCTCATGAATGAAGAGCTTGTGGTGCTTCTGGTAGAGAAGCCCGATGGCGAAGAGTGGGAGCTGGAGGTAGAGAAGGAATATGAGGAAGACCTTGGAATAGAATTTGAGAACGGGGGACTGATGGATGGCTATCGTTCCTGTTCAAATAAGTGCATGTTCTGTTTTATTGACCAGATGCCGCCGGATATGCGTGAGACGCTGTATTTTAAGGATGACGATTCCAGGCTTTCCTTTCTTCAGGGAAATTATGTGACGCTTACCAATATGAGCGAGAAGGATATTGAGCGAGTGATCCGCTATCATCTGGAACCGATCAATATTTCATTCCAGGCAATGAATCCGGAACTCCGGTGCAAAATGCTGCATAACCGCTTTGCAGGAAAGGCCCTGGAGAAGGTGGATATGCTGTATAACGCAGGGATCACCATGAACGGACAGATCGTACTGTGTAAAGGTGTTAATGACGGGGATGAGCTGGAATACAGCCTTGAGAAGCTTTCCGCCTATGCTCCGGTTCTTCAGAGTGTTTCTGTTGTGCCGGTGGGACTTACCAAATACAGAAAAGGTCTCTATCCTCTGGAACCTTTTAATAAAGAAGATGCAGAAAAAGTTCTGAGTCAGATCGAACGCTGGCAGAAGATCATGGTGGAGAAGTACGGGATTCATTTTATCCATGCTTCGGATGAGTGGTATATTTTGGCAGGAAGGGAGCTTCCCTGTGAGGAGGAATACGACGGATATCTGCAGCTTGAAAATGGCGTGGGAATGTTAAGACTTCTGGAAACCGAAGTAAAGGAAACACTTAAGGAACTTACCGGTGACGACCGTAAAGTGACAGGAAGGATCGCCACAGGAAAACTGGCGGCGCCTTTTATTGCCCGCTATATAGAAGAAATCAAGAAAAAATTTCCCAATGTGCAGATTCCGGTCACAACCATCGAGAATCGCTTTTTCGGCGAAAAGATCACGGTGTCCGGTCTGATCACAGGGCAGGATCTGAAAGAACAGCTTTCCGGCCTTGACCTGGGAGAAAAACTTCTGATCCCGTGCAGTATGCTGAAAGGTGATGAAGAGATTTTTCTGGATGATATGACACTTAAAGAACTTTCTGAGGCACTGAAAACAGAAATTGTAATTGTAGACACCGGAGGCCGTGATCTGGTAGAGGCTGTGATCAATCCTCCGAAACATAAACCAACAAGAAGGAGACAAATTTATGAGCAAACCAGTAGTAGCGATAGTGGGAAGGCCTAATGTAGGTAAATCCACTCTGTTTAACGCTCTGGCAGGTGATAATATTTCCATAGTAAAGGATACACCAGGAGTAACCCGTGACAGAATTTATGCAGATGTCACATGGCTTGACCGGACATTTACCCTGATTGATACAGGCGGAATTGAGCCGGACAGCAGTGACATCATTCTTTCCAGAATGAGAGAGCAGGCACAGATTGCCATTGATACGGCAGATGTGATCATTTTTATCACAGATGTCCGTCAGGGCCTTGTGGATTCTGACGCAAAGGTGGCAGATATGCTCCGCCGCAGCGGCAAGCCGGTACGCCTTGTAGTCAACAAAGTGGATAGCCATCAGAAGTACATGATGGATGTATATGAATTTTATAATCTTGGAATCGGAGAACCGATCCCAATTTCCGCAGCCAACAGACAGGGTCTTGGAGATATGCTGGATGAGGTAATCAAAGAGTTCCCAGATAAGAGCGAGGAGGAAGATCAGGACGATATCCCGAAGATCGCCATTGTAGGAAAGCCGAACGTTGGAAAATCTTCTCTGATCAACAAACTTCTTGGTGAGGAGCGTGTGATCGTATCCAACATTGCGGGAACTACACGTGATGCCATTGATACCAAGGTTACCTGGAACAATAAGGACTATGTATTTATTGATACTGCAGGACTTCGCCGTAAAGGAAAAGTAAAAGAAGAGATCGAGCGCTACAGCGTTATCCGTACAGTAACAGCTGTAGAGCGTGCAGATGTGGTCGTAGTTGTGATTGATGCTTCCGAGGGAGTTACCGAGCAGGATGCAAAGATCGCGGGAATCGCCCATGACAGAGGAAAAGGTATCATTGTAGCTGTAAACAAATGGGATGCCATTGAGAAAAATGACAAGACCATCTACAAGCATACTGAGAAGATCCGTCAGATCCTTTCCTTTATGCCGTATGCACAGATTATTTTTATTTCTGCAAAAACAGGCCAGAGACTTCCGAAGCTCTTTGAGAATATCGATACAGTTATCGAGAATCAGACACTCCGTATCCAGACCGGTGTTCTCAATGAGATCCTTTCTGAGGCAGTTGCTCTCCAGCAGCCGCCGTCCGACCGTGGTAGAAGGCTGAAGATCTTCTACATGACACAGGTTGCGGTAAAACCGCCGACATTTGTAATTTTTGTCAACGATAAAGAACTGATGCATTTCTCCTATGTAAGATATCTGGAGAACAAGATCAGGGATGCCTTTGGATTCTCCGGAACTTCCCTGAAATTCATCATCCGCGAGCGCGGGGAAAAGGAATAAAAATATGGAACGTATTATTTGCCTTGTTATCGGTTATGTATGCGGACTTTTCCAGACAGGTTATATTATAGGAAAGATTCACAAGACAGATATCAGAGAGCATGGAAGCGGAAATGCGGGAACGACCAACGCATTCCGCACTTTCGGAAAAAAGGCGGGAGCGCTTACACTTCTGGGAGACTGCCTGAAATGTGTGCTTGCCATTGTGATCGTGAGAATGATTTATGGGAACTCCATGAGCGGTATCCTCCCGCTTCTGACGCTTTATGCTGCACTGGGCTGTATTCTGGGACATAATTTCCCGATTTCCATGGAATTTCGTGGTGGAAAAGGAATTGCGGCTTCTGTGGGCATGATCATTGCTTTTGACTGGCGGATTTTTATTGTATGTGCAGTTGTCTTTTTTGCACTGTTTTTTACAACACATTACGTATCTCTCTGTTCCCTCAGTGCATATGCGGCAGCGTTTATCCTGGTCCTTGTTTTTGGACATATGGGAAAATACGGGATGGATCAGCCACATACTGTGGAACTCTATATTGTGATGGCGGTTCTTACAGCTATGGCTTTTTACAGGCACAGAGCCAATATTGGAAGGCTTCTTCATGGAACTGAGAATAAAGTATTCCTAAGCAGCAAGAATAAAAAATAAGAGGTAAAATTTATGGCGAAAATCAGCGTACTGGGTTCGGGGAGCTGGGGCATGGCCTTGGCACTCCTGTTGCATAATAACGGCCATGAAGTCCTTCTCTGGTCAGCAAGACCGGAGGATGCCCGGAAACTCCGGGAAAAAAGAGAAAATCCTGACCGGCTTCCAGGTGTACAGATTCCGGAAGACATTGAAATTCTGACAGATCTGGAACGGGCGATTAAAAGTGCTGATGTAACAGTGCTGGCAGTGGCTTCTCCGTACATTCGAAGTACGGCTCATAAAATGGCACCATTTATCAGGAAGGGTCAGAAGATTGTCAATGTTGCAAAAGGTATCGAAGAAAAAACACTGAAAACACTCAGTGACGTAATTGAGGAAGAAATTCCTGAGGGAGATGTGGCAGTTCTTTCAGGTCCAAGTCATGCGGAAGAAGTTGGAAAAGGAATTCCTACGACCTGCGTGGTCAGCGCACGTACAAGGGTGACTGCAGAATATCTTCAGAGTATTTTTATGAGTCCTGTATTCCGCGTGTATACGACACCGGATATTTTAGGAGTAGAACTTGGGGGAGCACTTAAGAATGTGATCGCACTGGCAGCAGGTACTGCGGACGGGCTGGGATATGGAGACAATACAAAAGCGGCTCTGATTACCAGGGGAATCACGGAGATTGCAAGGCTTGGAAAGAAAATGGGAGCACAGATGGAAACGTTCTACGGACTTTCCGGAATTGGTGATCTGATCGTAACCTGTGCGAGCGTACACAGCCGTAATCGAAAGGCCGGGTATCTGATCGGCCAGGGATGCACAATGGAACAGGCTATGGATGAGGTACAGATGGTTGTGGAAGGTGTTTATTCCGCAAGAGCCGCAAGAGAACTTGCGGAGAAATATGAAGTGGAGATGCCTATCATAACGGAAGTGAACCGTGTACTTTTTGAGGGAAAATCTGCAGCAGAAGCGGTAATGGATCTGATGTTGCGTGACAAAAAAGTGGAAACACCGATGCTCCCCTGGGAAAATGTATGAGCCAGAAACATTCGCCCGCTTCAAACATATGAAATTCAGTTAAAAAAATAAAAAAGATATCTGCCAGAAGATTTTTTTAGGATCAGGCAGATATCTTTTTTATGTTATTATGAAAAAACTAAAACTGAATGTCACGGAGATCTTCCGGAACATGAGAAGTATGAAGATCTTCATTAAGCGTATCAATGATCGCCATGTCTTCATCTTCGATATTGAAATCAAAAATATTTCCATTGCTTCGGATACGTTCCGGATTGCTGGATTTCGGGATGACGGAAATTCCCTTCTGAATGGCCCAGCGAAGACCTATCTGTGCAGGAGTTCTTGCGTATTTGGTTCCCAGAACACACATGACATCGTTGTCAAAATAGGCGCCTCTTGCCAGAGGGGCATAAGCCTGTACCTGAATGCCAAAAGCTTTACAGTATTCGATCAGTTCGGATGGATAACACAGGGGATGACATTCAATCTGATTTACAGCCGGGATAATTCCGGAAATTTTACGGAGCTCCTCCAGATGCCGGATGTCAAAATTGCTGACACCAATACTTAAAGCACGTCCGGATTCCAGGATTTTTTCCAGTTCTTTCCAGGTGCTGAGGTAGCAGCCGGGAACCGGCCAGTGGATAAGGCAGAGATCAACATAACTGAGTTTCAGGCGGTCAAGACTGCGGGAAAAAGCACCCTGAACATCACCCAGACGTTGAGCAGTGTTCCAGATCTTGCTGGTGATAAAAAGATCTTTACGGGGAACCCCACATCTGGCAACGGCACGTCCCACACTTTCTTCGTTTTTGTAAACGGATGCAGTATCAATCATGCGATAACCTGCAGAGATTGCAGAAATAACAGCAGCTTCAGCCTGTACGTCGTCGGGCAACTTATATACACCAAGCCCCAGGAGGGGCATTTCTCTGTCGTTATTCAGAAAAACAGTCTCTCTCAAAATAATTCCTCCTTGTTTGTTCTGTTTCCCATGTTTTTGCTATTATAGCACAAAAATATGAAAGAATCACCTCAAATATATTACAAAAGTGATAAAGCTTGATGCGGATTTTAAAGCTGATATTGAAAATATTAGTTGGTTTGAAGAAACTAACTTCGTTAAAATCGAAACAATCGGGTTAATTAACTGTCAAAGTTTTTGAAAAATCAAGAAAAATGGCACATAATTTTGGATATTTTTTATAATAATTTTCTTGATAATAAAGGCAAAAAGATGTATAATGAATTTAATTGATAAATTCTTGTCATGAGCGTGTCCGCCCTGCGGATACAGGAAAGGGGTATTTATGCATTTAATCAAAGATGAGAATGGCAACCTTGTTCAGCATGGACATGCGGACAGCCACGAACATACACATGAGCACACTCACGAGGATGGAGTGACTCACAGCCATACACACAGTCATGCAGAAGGAGACAGCCACTGCCATACACACGGCGATGGGCACTGCGGTTCCTGCGAGTCCGGTGACTGCAAGAATGAGACTGTAGCACTTCTTACCTATATGCTGCAGCATAATGAGCATCATGCGGCAGAACTTGACCAGATGGCTGACAACCTTAAGAAACTTAACATGGATGCAGCTGCCAAGACAATCAAGGAAGCAGTATCCGATTTCCAGAAGGGTAATATGAGACTGGGACTTGCCCTTACCCTTGTTAAGGAAGAACTGAAATAAACTGACAGAATGATTTTGACAGCAGAGCGGAAGAACAGAAAACCGCTTATTTGGAGGAATTGATTATGTGTCTTGCAACTGTATATAAAGAGGAAGATAATTCAGTAATTTTTAAAAATGTAAGCCGCATTGATGTGGACGGAAATAAATTGATCCTTCGTGATATCATGGGAGATGAGCGCGTGGTAGAGGGCAGTATTCTCATGGTAGATCTGGCGAACAGTATCGTGAAACTGCAGTGTGACTGATATTACAGCAGTTTTATGGAAATGTGAACTGAGGGAATGACAGAGATCATTCCTATAAAAATATAATAACACTAAGACGTGGAGGGACGATCAATGAAATTATCTGAAGCAATGAGAGAAAAAATGCTGCTTTCCTTTGAACTTTTTCCACCGAAGACAGAAAAAGGCATGGCAAATCTGCCGGGAACCATTGAACATCTCATGAAGTATAAACCGGAGTATATTTCCTGTACATACGGTGCCGGCGGCGGAAATGTCGGCGCAAACAGAGAAGTATGCCAGATGATCAAGAATGCAGGAACCACTCCTGTAACACACTTCACAGTAATCAAGAATACAAAAGAAGGCATCAAAGAGCAGCTGGAACAGTATCTGGCTGAAGGCGTAGACCATATGCTTGCGCTTCGTGGAGATATTCCGCTTGGTGAGACAACAACATGTGGAGACTTCAATTATGCAACCGATCTTGTTAAATTTGTCCGCGATGAATTTGGCGATAAATTTGAGATCGCAGTAGCCGGCTCACCGGAAGGCCATATCGCATGCAGAAGCCTGGATGCGGATATCGCTGTTTTAAGACAGAAACAGGACAATGGCGCTGACTACATTATGACTCAGCTCTGCTGGGATATGGAGCAGTTCAAATACTGGCTGGATGCTATCCGTGAGGCTGGTGTGACAATGCCTGTAGATGTTGGAGTAATGCCGATTCTGGATCAGGCAGCTACCATTAACATGGCTCTTTCACGTAACGGCTGTGTGATGGACAGCGAGCTTTGCAGACTGATCTCCAGAAACTGGCTGTTCCCGAATCCGTTCAACGCAAAAGACGCTGACGGTAAACCGTTTGACATGTTCTATGAGGACAAGGTTAAACGTTTCAAAGAAGAAGGAATCGAATACACCATCAGACAGATTGACGAGTATCGTGCTCTTGGTGTTGACGGAATCCATCTTTATGCATTAAACAAATGGAAAGATGTATCCGAGATCATTGACAGATCCGGACTTCGTACACTTATCTGATCATCAACAAAATAAATAAGAATTCCGGCACGATGCGGAGGTGCCAGAACAGTATCAGGCACCTCCCTTATGCGCCGGCATAATAGATATAAAATCAGGAGGTGCCCGTTTTATGGCACATGTTATTGCAGTCGCCGGAAAAGGCGGCGTTGGAAAAACTACATTATGCGGGATGCTGATCCAGTATCTCTGCGAAAAGAAAAAAGGACCTGTACTGGCTGTAGATGCAGATGCCAATTCAAACCTGAATGAGGTTCTTGGCGTAGAAGTAGATACCACACTGGGAGATGTCCGTGAGGAGATTGCCCATGCGGAGATGGCAGAGAAAAGCCCGATCCCGACAGGAATGTCCAAAGCTGATTATGCTGAGGTACGTTTCGAAGATGCACTTGCAGAGGAAGACGATTACGACCTTCTTGTAATGGGAAGAACACAGGGAAAAGGCTGCTATTGCTTTGTGAATGGTCTGCTTCAGGCACAGCTTGCCAAATACCAGAAAAATTATCCGTATATTGTTGTGGATAACGAAGCAGGAATGGAACATATCAGCAGAGGAATCCTTCCAAGTATGGAGACAGCAATCCTTGTAAGTGACTGCTCCAGAAGAGGAGTACAGGCAGTTGGAAGAATAGCAGAGCTTATTAAGGAATGTGATATGAAGCCTTCCAGAGTGGGTCTTATTATCAACCGCGCGCCAAAAGCAGAACTGAATCCAGGAATCCTTGAGGAAATCCGGAATCAGGGACTCGATCTGATCGGTGTGGTACCACAGGATGAAGCAGTTTATGAATATGACTGCGACGGAAAACCAACCGTTACTCTTCCAGAGGACAATCCGATGAGAAAAGCAGCTTTTGAAATTTTTGATAAACTGGGTTTATAAAAACCTTTTTTTAAAACTGAAAATAACCCATGGGTGGGGATGGGTTCCTGTCCATGGGCTTATTATAAAAAAGAAAAATAAAAAATAGATGTGCTATTAAAGGAGGTCTATAATGAGTGAATTCAAATTAACTACAGTGGAGGAATTTGAAGCCGCTACAGCCCGTCTTCTTGAGACAGGTGCAAAGGTAGGAGCAGATGCATGGCAGATCCGTGTAAAAAACCAGACTCCGCACTGTAAATTCGGTGAGCAGGGTGTATGTTGCCGTATCTGTTCAATGGGACCATGTCGTATTACACCAAAGGCTCCGAGAGGAATCTGCGGATGCGATGCTCATGGTATCGTAGGAAGAAACTTCCTTCGCTTCACAGCTGGTGGAGCTGCGACTCATTCTGATCATGGCCGTGAGATCTGTATCACACTTGGACATGCTAAAGAAGGTGGCGACTATCAGGTAAAAGATCCTGAGAAATTGATCCGTATCGCAAAAGAGTGGGGCGTTGAGACAGAGGGTAAAGATATTTACGATCTGGCTCATGAGATGTCTGACCTTGCTCAGGAAGAGTACGGAAAGATCCGAGGCGTTTCCAGATGGCTTGAGAGAGCTCCTCAGCATACACAGGATCTGTGGCATGCAGCTGAGATCGAGCCAAGAGCTATTGACCGTGAGGTTTCCTGCGCTATGCATATGACTCATATGGGTAACACATGTAAACCGGAGGCACTTATTCGCCAGGCACTTCGTAATGGACTTTCCGATGGATGGGGCGGTTCCATGTGCGGAACTGAGTTCTCCGACGTACTTTTCGGAACTCCGAAGCCGATTGATACAGAGGCAAACCTTGGTGTCATGAATGTTGAGAACGTAAACATCGTTGTTCACGGACATGATCCGAGCCTTTCCGAGATGATCTGTGAGTATGCAGACAGCAAGGAAATGATCGACTATGCGAAATCCATGGGAGCTAAAGGAATTACAGTTTCCGGTGTATGTTGTACATCCAACGAGGTTGCAATGCGCCGCGGTATTCCGATGGCTGGTAACTTCCTGCAGCAGGAGAATGTAGTTCTTACTGGTGCATGTGAGGCAATCGTAGTTGACGTTCAGTGTATCTTCCCGGCTTTAGGACCACTTTCCAAGTGTTTCCATACTAAATTCATCACAACTTCTCCAATCTGCCAGATGCCAGATTCTGATTTCATCAGATTCAATGCTGAGACAGCAGGCGAGAATGCTAAACAGATCGTAAAACTTGCATGTGAGAACTTCAAGAACAGAAATCCTGAGCTTGTACATATCCCGGATATGAAACAGAAAGCTACAGTTGGATACTCTGTTGAGGCAATCGTTAAGACTCTTGACGGTGTAACAAACTCTCAGGTTGATGAGACAGGAACAACCAAACCTCTCCTTGAGTGCATCACTTCCGGTGTTATCCGTGGAGCAGTTGCCATGGTTGGATGTAACAACCCGAAAGTAAGACCTGATACAGCTCATATCGAACTGATGAAGAAACTCATTGCAAACGATATCGTTATCATTGCTTCCGGATGTTCAGCACAGGCTGCAGCTCGTGCAGGCCTTATGGACAAAGCAGCCAAAGATCTCTGCGGCGCTGGTCTGAAACGTGTCTGTGAGCTTGCGGACATCCCGCCAGTATTACACATGGGATCATGTGTTGATATCAGCCGTATGATGATCCTTGCATCTGAGCTTGCTAAGGATTCCGGACTTAACATTTCCCAGCTTCCAGTTGTAGGATGTGCTCCTGAGTGGATGTCTGAGAAAGCAGTTTCCATTGGAAACTATGTAGTAGCTACAGGTATTGATACCTTCCTTGGTGTAGATCCATATGTATCCGGATCTGATCAGGTAGCTGGACTTCTGACAGAGGGTGTACGTGACTGGGTAGAGGCAGCTTACACCGTAGAAAAAGACATTGATAAATTAGGCGATCTGATGATCGAGAGAATCGAAGAGAAGAGAGCAGCTCTCGGCATCTGATAGCAGGAAAGGCGCGAATAACTTATGAAGATAGCAGTAACCGGTAAAGGCGGAGTAGGAAAAACAACTTTTGCGGCAACACTTGCCAGATTGTATGCAGACGAAGGAAAAAAAGTCCTTGCGGCGGATGTGGATCCGGATGCAAACCTGGGTCTTGCCCTTGGATTTGATGAGGAAACACTGGATTCCATTGTTCCAATTTCCAGAATGCGTAAACTGGTGGAGGAGCGTACCGGAGCCAACAGTCAGAATCAGTTTTATCAGCTGAATCCGAAGGTAGACGATATCCCGGATACCTACGGAAAAACCTGCAATGGCGTGAAACTGCTTGTCCTTGGAACCGTGGAAACAGGCGGAGGCGGATGTGTCTGCCCCGAACATGTAATGCTGAAACGTATCATCAACAATCTCGTGATCCACAGAGATGACGTTGTGATTCTTGATATGGAAGCCGGCCTGGAGCACCTGGGCCGGGGCACCACGGAAAGCATGGATGAATTTATTGTAGTGATCGAACCAGGGGCAAGAAGCGTTCAGACTTACAAGAATGTCAAACGTCTTGCAAAGGATCTGGGAGTTTCCCAGGTTAAGGTCGTAGCCAACAAGGTACGAAATCCGGAAGATGAAGAATTTATCCGGAACAAGATCCCGGCAGAAGATCTGCTTGGAATGATCCACTACAATACAGAAGTTATGGACGCTGACCGTCAGGGAAAATCTCCCTACGATTTCAGTGAGACTGTAACTGCTGAGATCAGAAAAATCAAAGACAAAATTGATCAGAATTCAATTCTGTAAAAATAGGAGGTATTACAGTGACTTTATTTGATAGAGTATTCGGCGGAAACGATGCTGTATATGGTTTAACAGAGGGTGCTATTGACGGCGCGATCGCTCAGTATGGCGAAGACAAAGCTGTCAGCTTCCCGAATACCGCTTACAGCCTTCCTTGCTACTATGCTGTAACAGGAACAAAAGTTACAACATTAAAAGAATTAAAAGAAGCTCTTGGCGTTGTAAAAACACTTATGACAAGAGAGAAAAGACTGAACGATGCATTCATGTCCGGTGTTGCTACAGCACTCTGCGCAGAGTTCATCGAGGTTCTGAAATACATCGATGGAGCAACTCCTTATGAAGAGCCATGCTACGGACATCTTGCAGATGCTGTTATCCGTGAGCTCGGTGTACCGCTTGTAACAGGCGATATCCCAGGCGTTGCTGTTATCCTTGGTGCTGCTCCTACTACAGAAGAGGGCGTTGCTCTTGTAAAGAGCTATCAGGCACAGGGTATCCTGGTAACACTGGTTGGCGGAATCATCGATCAGGTTGCTGAGGCTGGAATGAACACAGGTGCAAACGTTCGTGTTATCCCGCTTGGAAAAGACGTTACATCTGTTATCCATGTAGTATCTGTTGCACTTCGTGCAGCTCTGATCTTCGGTAATGTAACACCTGGAGATGCAGGAACACTTATGAAATACACAATGGATCGTGTACCGGCATTCGTTAACGCATTCAAACCTCTGGATGACGTGATCGTAGCTTGTGGTGCAGGTGCGATCGCACTTGGCTTCCCGGTTATCACAAACGAGACAGAGAATATCTTCCGCGTACCGAAGAGCCTTATCGTTCAGGAGGATGTAAGCAAATTCAACGCTACTTCTCTTGAGGCACGTGACATTAAGATCAAGATCACAAACATTGATATCCCGGTTGCTTTCGCATCTGCATTCGAGGGTGAGATCATCCGTCGTAAAGACATGCAGGTTGAGTTCGATGGTTCCCGTGTAGACTGTGCAGAGCTTGTACATACATGTGATGCTTCTGAGATCGAAGACCACAAGATCACAGTTGTTGGTCCTGAGGTTGATGATATGGAACTTGGCAGCAAGAACAGCATTGCATACGTTGTAAAAGTTGCAGGAAAGAACATGCAGCCAGACTTTGAGCCGGTTATCGAGCGTAAATTCCACAACTACATCAACTGTATCGAGGGTGTATATCATACAGGTCAGCGTGATATGCAGCGTATCCGTATCAGCAAGACAGCTTTTGAGGCTGGATTCAAGATCAAACATATCGGTGAGGTTCTCTACGCATCTGTTAAGAACGAGTTCGATGCAGTCGTAGATAAATGTGAGGTTGTTATCTATACAGATCCTGCTGAGTGTACAAGAGTTCGTCATGAGGTTGCTATTCCGATCTTTGACAAACGTGATGAGCGTCTTGATACTCTTACAGATGAGTCTGTTGATGTATATTACAGCTGTATCCTCTGCCAGGCATTCTCCCCATCCCACGTATGCGTGGTAACACCGGAGAGACTTGGACTTTGTGGTGCGGTTTCATGGCTGGATGCAAAAGCTACACATCAGCTTGATCCGGCAGGTCCTTGCCAGGTAATCACAAAAGAGCGTCCGATCAACGAAGAGCTTGGTTCTTATGAGGACGTTGATGAGGCTGTTCAGAAACTTTCCCAGGGTGCTCTGGAGCACGTTACACTGTACTCCATCATGCAGGATCCGATGACTTCCTGCGGATGCTTCGAGTGTATCTGTGGTATCGAGCCATTCTCCAACGGTGTTGTTAT
>ERZ1034946.470-NODE-470-length-19992-cov-6.411145_pt1 | contig 19992 bp, 17 predicted proteins | sample MGYA00520591_ERZ1034946 | MGnify/ENA primary metagenome ERZ1034946 (study PRJEB33766, sample SAMN09781753) | gut metagenome | biome: gut microbiome | host: Homo sapiens | place: Madagascar | study: EMG produced TPA metagenomics assembly of the PRJNA485056 data set...
ATATAGAACTGGTAGATTTTAGAGGGGTAATTTCGTCTGTTAAAGGAGGAATTTATCACTCGGAAGTTCAACCTGAAGCAACAGGGAAAGTTATTAATTTAGGAAAAAATAGCGAATTTTATAACCTTGAAGAATCATTAAAGGAACGATTAAGAATAACAAATTATAATCCAAATAAAGTTTGTTGCCATCATAAAGGAGAAACTAATGAGTACATGATAAGTTCTTATGCACTTGAGGCAGATGTCATAATAAATATGCCAAAACCTAAGACACATAGAATAGCAGGAATGACAGCCTCACTGAAAAATTTTGTTGGTATCAATGTGAGAAAAGAATATTTGCCACATCATACAATTGGTGATTACGATACTGGTGGAGATGAATCAAATATTAATGGAAGAGTATTAAAGTTTAGAGCATTTTGCCTTGATCAAAAGAATATAGCACAAGATAATGGTCGATATTTTAGTTCTCTATTTTGGTTGAATGGAGTTCGATTATTTTCTAGATTGATGAATGGATTAAGCCAATATAGAGAAGGATGTTGGTATGGAAATAATACCATTAGCAAAACAGTGGTTGATGTAAATAAAGTAGTGTATTATGCAGATAAAGAAGGTAATATCAGAGATACACCGCAAAGAAATGTTTTAATAGTTGCAGATATGATTATTTGTGGTGAGGGAAATGGACCTTTATGTCCAAATCCCAAAAATGTTGGAATGATTGGAATAGCAAGTAATCCTGTGTGCTTTGATGAAGTTGTTGCAAAAATTATGGGGTTTGATAAAATCAAAATTCCAACAATTGTAGTAGCACGAAAAATAGCTTCAGGAAAATGCGAGATTGTTAAGGATAGTCAAATACCCAAGATATATTCTAATGTCCCTCAATATAATGAAAAAGGAATAGATGATTTAAAGGAAAGTCAAGTGTATTGTTTTGAACCTGCAAATGGTTGGAAGGGACATATAGAAGGGAGTTATAGATAGGAAAAAAGAAGATGATAAGAAAAATAATATTACGAATGCAACTATACGTGCGTTATATAATATTGAAAATTAAGCTTGGGAAATTGCTAGAAACGAAAGGTTTTTTTACTATAGGAAAGGAATGCGAATTTGAAATTTTAGAAAAAGGAAGAGTTTGTATAGGGGAAAAGGTGGAGTTTTCGAAGAGAAATATCGTAGGAGTGGTAGGAGGGAAAATTTTTGTAGGTTCAAAAAGTTTTTTTAATGATAATTGTAGGATAATTTGTAGAAATAATATCCAAATAGGTGATAATTGTATATTTGGACCAGGAGTGACAATATATGATCATGATCATATATTTGATTGGACTGGAATTAAAGATGGATATAAAACTGGAGAAGTAGTTATTGATAGTGGATGTTGGATTGGGACTAATGTTACAATTTTAAGAAATACACACATAGGAGAAAAAAGTGTAATAGGAGCTGGAACAACTATTAAGGGGGATATACCAGCTCATTCGCGAGTAGTTGGAACATCTAATTTGATTAAAACTATAGAAAAAACTAATTTTAGAGATATGTAGGTCACTTGGCGTTATTAGATTATTTTATAAGGATATGAGGAAAAATGCTTGAAGAAAATATGGTTATTGTAAGTGTCGTGTGCATGACTTATAATCAAGAAAAATATATCAAGGATGCAATTGAAAGCTTCCTTATGCAGAAAACAAATTTTAAATATGAGATTATTATTCATGATGATGCATCTTCTGATAATACGGCATTAATAATAAAGAAATATGAACAAGAGCATCCGGATGTTATAAAAACGATTTGCCAACAAAAAAATCAATATTCTCAAAATGTAAATATTTTACAAGAATACTTAATCCCAATGACCAGGGGAAAATATATAGCATTTTGTGAAGGTGATGATTACTGGACAGATGTGTATAAGCTACAAAAACAGGTAGATGCTTTGGAAAAAAATGTACAATGTACTATATGCGCTCACGCAGTTAGTATAGTGACTTCTAAAGAAAAGAAAAAAATAGGTGAAATGGCACCAAGTCAGGAAACAACTATTTTTCCAGTTGAAAAAGTTATATTGGAAGGAGGAGGTTTTGTAGGAACAAATAGTTTGATGCTCAAAAAAGAGATATTTAAAGATATTCCTCAGTTCCGCAGAATATATCCATTTGATTATTCGTTACAAATATGGGGAGCATTGCGAGGTGGTATGTTGTATTTAGCTGATTGTATGGCTGATTATAGGGCACAGGCAGATTCATCATGGTCCATTACAATGAAGAACAATCCTGCTTTGAAAATGAAACATTATGCAAGAATAATAGAGATGCTAAGAAGTTTGGATCAATATACTCAGGGAAAATATAAAACCGAGATAAGATATAGTATACAATTGCAAGAATATTCAATACTATTATTGAAAGGTGACTATAAGAAGATAATAAAAGGAGAATATGAAAGTATATTTAGAGAAGAATCTGTTGCTAATCGATTTAAAATATATATTAGAGTAATTTTCCCGTGGAGTGTTAGGCTAAATAAATGGAGAAGAATGTATGCAAGAAAGAAATAAAAATATTATTTCTAATTTTTTTTGGCGTCTTATGGAGAGAAGTGGAGCTCAAATAGTTACATTTATTGTATCAATAGTATTAGCTCGAATTTTGATGCCGGAAGATTATGGAATAATTAGCTTAGTAGTAGTATTTACATCCATTTTGCAAGTCTTTGTTGATAGTGGTTTGGGAACTGCATTAATTCAAAAAAAGGATGCAGATGACTTAGATTTTTCTTCTGTTTTTTATTTTAATTTTGTTGTCTGTATTATTCTTTATATAGTTATGTTTATAGTAGCGCCGTATATTTCATTGTTTTATGGTGATGCTATGCTTACCCCGATTATTCGTGTTATGAGCTTGACTATAGTTATATCTGGATTAAAGGGAATTCAACAGGCATATGTTTCGAAAAATATGTTGTTTAAGAGATTTTTCTTTTCCACAATCGGAGGAACTATTTTTTCAGCAATACTGGGTATTAGTTTGGCATATTTAGGATATGGCGTATGGGCTTTGGTTATACAGCAACTTTCTAATAATGCAATAGATACATTTATTTTATGGTTAACAGTAAAATGGCGTCCAAAGAAAATGTTTTCATGGTCAAGGCTTCTTAGTTTGCTGACTTTTGGATGGAAATTATTAGTTTCGTCGCTTTTAGATACATGTTATAATAATATACGTAATTTAATTATTGGGAAAATGTATTCGGCTGCAGATTTGGCGTATTATAATCAAGGGGATAAGTTCCCCTATGTAATAGTATCTAATATTAATACCTCCATAGATAGTGTATTGTTACCAACATTATCTGAAGTGCAGGATAATCGTATAGCTGTGAAAAATATGACGCGTAGAGCAATAAAGACAAGTACATACATAATGGCACCGCTTATGATGGGACTTGCATTTTGCGCCGAACCAGTAGTAAGAGTAATTCTAACGGATAAGTGGTTACCGTGTGTTCCGTTTTTAAGAATTTTTTGTGTCACGTATATGTTTTGGCCAATACATACAGCTAATCTTAACGCTATAAAAGCGATGGGAAGAAGCGATTATTTTTTACGACTTGAAATAATTAAGAAGATCATGGGAACGGTGATTTTATTATCCACTATGTGGTTTGGTGTTAAGGCTATGGCATATAGCTTATTGTTAAGTGGTATTTTAAGTCAAGCTATAAATGCATATCCTAATAAAAAATTATTAGGATATGGTTATCTTGATCAAATGCGTGATTGCACTCTAGGAATTATATTAGCTGTTTTTATGGGGATATGTGTGTATTTTATAGGATATATTCCTATACCCACGATTGCTTCATTAATGATACAGGTTCTTTTTGGAGCAACAATTTACATTGCAGCATCTGCGGGCCTGAAATTAGAGGAGTTTAAATACCTGACAGATATGATTAAGTCGTTTATTTCAAAATAGGAGTTTTTTGTATGGAAAATAAAATATTAGTGACACAGTCATCAATTCCCCCACTTGAGGAGTATATTAACGAAATTGCACATATATGGGATAGCCATTGGTTGACGAACATGGGACCGAAACATAAAAAATTACAGGAAGAATTATGTGAATATCTTAAAGTAGAGAATATTGATCTTTTAACAAATGGACATATGGCGTTGGAACTTACGCTTCAAGCAATGAATTTGCAAGGTGAAGTTATCACGACACCTTTTACTTTTGCATCCACGACCCATGCGATTGTTCGTAATGGTTTGGCTCCGGTATTTTGTGATATTGATCCTGATACTTATTGCATGGATGCCAGTAAAATCGAAAAACTAATAACTGATCGTACCTGTGCAATCATGCCAGTTCATGTGTATGGTAATGTTTGTAATATTGAAGAAATTGAACGTATTGCACACAAATATGAGTTGAAAGTTATCTATGATGCAGCACATACGTTTGCCGAAACGTATAAAGGAAAGGGGATTGGTTCTTTCGGTGATGCATCTTGCTTCAGTTTCCATGCTACAAAGGTGTTCAATAGCATTGAGGGCGGAGCTGTTTGCTACAAGGATAAGCAACTGGGGGCTAAACTCTATGAACTGAAAAATTTTGGCATACATGGACCAGAAGAAGTGCCTGCTGTCGGTGCAAATGCAAAAATGAATGAGTTCTGTGCAGCGATGGGAATTTGTAATCTTCGCCATGTCGATGAGGAAATTACAAAGCGCAAGGCAGTGGTCAAGAGATATCGCGAAAGGCTGAGCGGTGTGGAGGGAATTCAACTTAATTGTATTCAGAGTGATGTAAAGAGCAATTATGCTTATTTTCCTGTTGTATTTGAAGAAAAACTATTTGGTGCAAGCCGTGTAGAAGTGTTCGATAAGTTGGCAAAAAATGGAATCGGAGCGAGAAAATATTTTTATCCCTTGACCAATACATTTGAGTGTTTTCATGGGAAGTATGACGTTACGAAGACTCCCGTTGCTTTACATATCAGCAAGAGAGTGCTTACCTTGCCTTTGTATGCAGATTTAGCACTGGAGGATGTGGATAGAATTTGTGATATTATTTTAAACTGCAAATACTAAGGAGATGATAACGTGAAAAAATTGATGGTGTTGGGAGGATCGCGCTATGCACTCCCTGTAATTAAAGCGGCACATAATCTCGGAATTCATGTGATTACCTGTGATTATCTTCCGGACAATGTGGCACATAAATTTTCTGATGAATACTGCAATATTAGTATTATTGATAAGGAGAAAACGCTTGAAGCAGCAAAGAAGCTGAACATTGATGGTATCATGTCCTTCGCCTGCGATCCCGGTGTTATTACAGCGGCGTATGTTGCCGAACAGATGGGGTTGCCAAATGTAGGACCATATGAATCGGTTTGCATTCTACAAAATAAAGGAAAGTTCCGTGAGTTTCTAATGAAAAACGGCTTTACTGTTCCAACTGCAAAAGGATACAAAAAGATTGAAGATGCACTGAAAGACGTGGAAATGTTCCATTGGCCGGTAATTGTCAAACCTACAGATTCAGCAGGTAGCAAAGGTGTGACTAGAGTGGATACCCCCAAAAACTTGGAAAAGAGTATCCGGTATGCCTTGTCATATTCACCATCGGAAGAGTTTATTATTGAGGACTTCATCATGCAGCATGGTTACTCGTCTGACACTGATAGCTTCTCCATTGATGGAGAATTAAAGTTTGTATCCTTTAATTGCCAGCGGTTTGACTGTAATGCAAAGAATCCGTATACGCCAGCGGCCTATAGTTGGCCGTCTTCGATGACTTCAAAACATCAGGAAGAACTGAAAAATGAAATCCAGCGACTTCTCAAATTGTTGAAAATGAAGACTGCAGTTTACAATATTGAAACACGCGAAGGGACAGATGGTAAGGCGTATATCATGGAAGTATCTCCTCGTGGCGGAGGAAATCGTCTGTCAGAATGTCTGCATTATGCTACAGGTGTGGATATGATTACGAACATGGTAAAATATTCGGTGGGGTTACCAGTCGATGAAATTGTGCAGAGACCCTATAATGGTTGTTGGGCAGAAATTATTCTCCATAGTGATGAACCGGGAATTTTCAAGGAACTTTGGATCTCGGATGAAATCTCAGATAATGTTGTAGAACGTGATCTTTGGATTGAAGAAGGCACTACTGTCGGAGGATTTGAAGCGGCCAATGAAGCGATTGGTACTCTTGTTCTCAGATTTGACAGTCAAGAGAAAGTTGAAGAAGTCCTTGGTCATCAAAGCAAATATGTAAAAGTTATATTGAAGTAAGTTGTTGAAAGGAAAGCATAATGAAAAAAATAGTTGTTTTTGGCGCTAGCGGTGATACGGGACAATATTTTATAAATTATTTTTTGGAGCACTATAAGGGTGGAGAATACCAGATTGTTGCAACCGGTACTCGAGCAACAGATTATTTTAGTCGATTAGATGTACCGTATTATCGCGTGAATATTACAAATAAGGATGAATTTTCAAAACTGCCAAATGATGTTTATGCAGTAGTTGATCTTGCGGGTGCTATGCCTGCGAGAATGAAAGGATATAATCCTTATAAATATATTGATGTAAATATTACAGGAAATCTTAATATATTAGAGTATTGTAGAAAAAACAATGTAGATCGAATTTTGTTTGCACAAAGCTTCGGTGACATAAAGGATTATGGGGAAGAAAATCCATTATTGACGACAGATTTGCCGCGCAAATTTAGTTTCACAACGGATCATACTATTTATGTAATGTCTAAGAATTTTGCGGTTGACATGATTGAAAACTACCATCAAATGTATGGTTTAAAAAGATTTATCTTTAGATTGCCGACAATTTATCTCTACTCGCCAATAGACACATATTATGTTGATGGTATTGAAAGAAAGATAGGATATAGACTATTAATTGACAGAGCTATAGCAGGAGAACCGATTGAGGTGTGGGGGGATTCTCGCCGACAAAAAGACATGGTTTACGTAAAAGATTTTTGCCAAATGCTTTACAAGGCATTATTTGTAGATCGAGATTGTGGGTATTACAACGTTGGTACAGGTATTGGAACTTCGCTTTTAGATCAAATCAATGGAATAATTGATGTTTTTGGAGAATCAGGAAAGAAATCTGAAATTATAATGCGACCGGACAAACCTAATGCACCTCAATATATTATGGATATTACACCAGCGATACGGGAATTGGGGTACTATCCTAAATATAATTATTTGGAAATGTTGCAAGATTTTAAAAAAGAAATGCTACTGAATAAAATTGATGTAGGGAATAATTGAGTAATCTTTCGAGAAAATTATACTTGCAAAAAACAAATATTTGTTGATTGAGTGAGAAAATCATAGAAAGAAGCAATTATATGGAAACTAAAAAAACAAAAATTGAATTAACTGGTAAGCATATTTTTATCACCGGTGTTGCGGGTTTTATAGGTTCTAATCTTGCTAAAAGATTATTAACATTTGTGCCGGATATTCAAATTGTTGGTTTAGACAACATGAATGATTATTACGATGTCCATTTGAAAGAATCTCGTCTCGCAGAGTTAATGAAATATGATAACTTTATTTTTGTGAAGGGAAATCTTGCAGATAAGGAAACCGTTAATAGCATTTTTAAACAGTATCAGCCTCCAATCGTAGTAAATCTAGCTGCACAGGCCGGAGTCCGTTATTCTATTACGAATCCGGATGCGTATATAGATTCTAATCTGATTGGATTCTATAACATACTGGAGGCTTGTCGGCATTCCTATGATGAAAGTAACACACCGGTAGAACATTTGGTGTATGCCTCCAGTTCCAGCGTGTATGGAAGCAATAAGAAGGTTCCGTATAGTACAGAGGATAAGGTGGATAATCCGGTCAGCCTATATGCGGCAACGAAGAAGTCTAATGAACTGATGGCGCATGCATATTCGAAGTTATATAATATACCCTCGACCGGCCTGAGATTCTTTACCGTGTATGGTCCGGCAGGGCGCCCGGATATGGCATATTTTGGATTCACGAATAAGCTGCTTCACGGGGATACGATCCAGATCTTCAATTACGGAAACTGTAAGAGAGATTTTACCTATGTAGATGATATTGTAGAAGGCGTTGTGCGGGTAATGCAGGGAGCACCGAAGAGGGAAAACGGAGAGGATGGTCTGCCGATTCCGCCGTATGCGGTATATAATATCGGCAATCAGAATCCAGAAAATCTTCTTGATTTCGTACAGATTCTGCAGGAGGAATTGATCCGCGCAGGGGTGTTGCCGGAAGATTATGATTTTGAGGCACACAAAAAGCTGGTGCCTATGCAGCCGGGAGATGTACCGGTGACTTATGCGGATACCAGCGCATTGGAGAGAGATTATGGGTATAAGCCTTCGACATCTTTGAGAGAAGGATTGCGAAAGTTCGCTGAATGGTACAAGCAGTTCTATATGGGGGAGAAGTAAGAGATTTGTTTATAATAAAGTAGGATATAGTATAAGATGTGAATATACTTATGCTGTAAGGAGGTGCCGTAAAAGCGCTATGGTAAAAGTTGAAAGATCCGAATGTATATGCGGTAAATGTGGAACAAAATTATGGATGGATTGGGATTTTGAGATAGGGCAGGTTATCGATTATGATGACGGTATGGGAGAGAGCGTGACCTATGACGGGGAAGGGCTTGCTGTATGTCCGGAATGCGGAAATGAGATACAGGCGACCTTTTCTGCAGAGGAATATCCGGTGGGAGTGTTGAAGGAAGGAAAAGTAGACATTACGAGAACCGAAGATTCAGAAGAAACGGGATGTAGCAGAGTGACAGCACCTATGATGTATTTCTATGATTTGTAAATAGTATGGGGATGTGTATGGAGGGAGTACGATGAAAGCGCGGATTATAAATTGGGGACCGATTGCAGACTGTGAATTTGATTTGGATAAGGATTTGTTGGTTATATATGGGGAAAACAGTGTAGGAAAATCCTATGCAATGCAGGTACTATATATTGTTTTGAAACAAATACTACCTTATATGAGATTTCGTGCATATTATCATGCGACTGCTCAAAAATATGATACACAGGGTTCCTTGAAGCAAGTTGTTGAATGGATTACAGCTTTTTCGGAAAATAAGGAAATACAAGAAGAGAATATTACAGAAAAATTGATGCATTGCTCTGAAAAGCAGTTAGTAGAAGAAATATTTCTGACAATTGAAGAGGCTCTTTTTAATACGTTTGGAACATATGAACAAATTCTGGGTGAAAATCCGGTAATTTCATTGTTTGAGGATGAAAAATTTCTATTTCAAATTTATCCGACGGAGAAAACTATAAAATTAAAATTACCAATGAAGCCGGTATACTTGAAAAAGACGAGTTCTGGGTTTCATAAATCTAGAGAGTTTAAAAGTCGGTTGGATGTTTATGTATACAATAATGAAATGCAGGCTCCGATGCAGATCTTGCAGCAGCAGTTATGGAAGATAAATCAGATTCTTGGGAATGAAATACTGTCGGTCACAAAAAGCGTGTATTTTTTACCAGCGTCCAGATCCGGTATATATACTGCGATGAATTCCTTCGGGCCGGTTATGGCTCAATTATCTAGAAATCGTTCTTTATTTAAGAGAGGTATTCAGATTCCGAGTATTCCAGAACCAATTACAGATTATTATATGCAGTTATCTGGAATCCGAGTAGATACGAGAGATCGTTTTAAAAAGTATGCACAGGTTATTGAAGAGAAAATATTACAGGGAGAAGTGAAATTCGACAATAATAAGAAAACCTTGACCTACACGGAATATGGTGGAAATCAAACGATGGAGATGAATGATGTGTCTTCTATGATATCGGAAATCTCCCCGATTACAGCATACTTAAAGTATATTGTAGAGAACACATCAGAATATGAAGAAAAATCGACGAATAAGATATCTGCTTCGCAATCAATTCTGTTTATAGAGGAGCCAGAGGCACATCTGCACCCAAAGAATCAGGTAGAACTGATTAGGATATTTGCAGAATTGTCGAAACAAAATATTAAATTGATATTGGCGAGTCATAGCAATTACATTTTTAATGAGTTGAATAATCTGGTATTGGCGGGGGCACTTGATGAGAAAACGTATGAACCGATTCTTATGAAGAGAAGCGAAGGCAGAAGCATTACGGAATATATGCTAATGGATCAATTTGGCGTGGATGATGAGAACTTTGCGGATGTAGCCGATGAATTAGTAGAAGAGCGGGAACAGTTAATACAGGGGATTATGAAAAAACTACAAAAGGGGACAAATGATACAGAGAATCAGAGGGAATAAAGCATTAAAACCATATTTACATCAGGAGATAGAAGATACAGGTGTGGCTGTAGAAGTAGAGCCTTCCTTGACCGCAGATGATTACGTTGGGATCAAGGTAGATGACTACTATATGGGATTGAAACTGCAGGGAGAAACACCGAAAGCAGTAGATTTTATTGTACCGGTGGATTGTGGTTTGCATTGGTATGCACTTTATATACTGGAGATGAAGGATACCGACAGTTATACGAGAAAAGATATACATGAAAAGTTTGATACCGCAATGAACCGTTTTTTACAGGAGGATTTCAAGGATATATTTTTGGATGACAGATACAGATACTGTTCGATTAAACTGTATTTGGTAAAAAAGCATAAGCAAGCGGAGAAATATTCCAGCTACAAGGAATATGTAGAAGTTTACAATAAAATTCATGCAAAGGATACCCTGGCATTGGATCAAAAATTAAGTGATAAAATATATACATTTCGAAACTGGCTGGTGCAGATTGAAAGAGAATTTCCGCCCAATCCACTAATTAGTAAAATGAAAATGAGAGAAAAATAATGAACGAACTGGAATGTGTAATCAAATTTAATCAGACTTATCATAGAGAGCCGGATGGTGTCTCTTTCTGCCCATATCGGATCTGTCCGTTGGGGGCTCATGTAGATCATCAATACGGCAAGATCAATGGACTTGCAATCAATTATGGAATACATATTGCCTATGCAGCAAAGCATAATGGTGTAATCGAGCTGTCTTCTCTGAATTTTCCGAAGCGTGCGCAGTTCCATGTGGCTGCGGTGCCGGGGGAAAAGGTCGGAGACTGGGCGGACCATCTCAGAGGAGCTGTGAAGGTACTGGCGGAATTGTATCCTCTGCGAGTCGGTTTATGTGGTGTGATTGAAGGAAGTCTTCCCATCGGAGGGCTGTCTTCCTCGGCGGCGGTGATCATCTCCTTTATGGCGGCGCTGTGCAGATTGAACAACATTGTACTGCAGGAGCAGGAATTGATCCGGCTGGCGAAACAGGTAGAGAATGAATACGTAGGAGTGTCCTGCGGTAAGCTGGATCAGAGTTGTGAGGTATTGTGCCGGAAGGATCATTTGTTATATCTGGATACAAAAGACGATACCTATGAACTGATTCCGACAGCTCCAGTTATGAAACCTTATAAGATTGCGATATTTTTCTCAGGACTGGAGCGTTCACTTGTCGGATCGAAGTATAATATGCGTCAAGATGAATGCAAGGCGGCAGCTTATGCATTGCAGGCATTCAGCGGACAGGAGTATGGAAAGTTCGCAGATACGAGATTGCGTGATGTACCGGTAGAGATTTTCCGGGAATATGAGGAGCGATTGCCTGAAAATTGGCGGAAGCGTGCGGTGCATTATTATGAGGAGACTGCGCGTGCAGAGGCGGGTGCGGAAGCGTGGCGAAGAGGAGATCTGGAGGAATACGGCAGACTTGTCTTTGAGAGCGGCTATAGCAGCATCTATAATTATGAGAGCGGTTCGCCGGAGCTGAAGACTTTGTATGATATCATGAGCACGATGGAGGGAATCTACGGCGGCAGATTTTCCGGAGCTGGTTTCAAAGGTTGTTGTATGGCGTTGATCAATCCGGATTATGCGGAGCAGATTGAACGACAGGTAGCGGAACGTTATCTGGCGGCATATCCGGCATTGACCGGAAAATATTCTTTTCATCTGTGTGAGAGCGCAGATGGAGTAACCATTCGATAAAAGAGGACAAAGAGATGAAGTGTGTAGTACTTGCAGCGGGGTATGCGACGAGATTATACCCTTTGACAGAGAATTTTCCGAAGCCATTGCTTCCGGTAGGGGGCAGACCGATATTAAACTGGCTGCTGGATGATATTGATACTTTTCCGGAGATTGACGGTCATGTGATCATCAGTAATCATAAGTTTATTTCGCATTTTACAGCGTGGAAAGAGGAGCAGAAGCTGAAAAATCCGATTACGATACTGGATGACGGCTCGACAGACAATGAGCATCGTCTGGGTGCAGTGAGAGATATTCAGTTTGCGGTAGAAACGCTGGGGCTGGAAGATGATCTGCTCGTGATCGCCGGAGATAATGTGTTAGACTTTTCTCTGGCTGGATTTGTTGCATATATGCGGGAAAAAGGTAAATCCTGCGTGATGTGCCATGAAGAAAATGATCTTAAGAAGCAGCAAAAGACAGCAATCATTACGAGGAATTCAGATGGTCTGATCACTTCTTATGAAGAAAAACCGCAGGAGCCGAAGGGAAATCTGGCAGTGCCGCCGTTTTATTGCTATCGGAACGAAGATGTCAAACGGATTGCGGAAGCGCTGGAGAATGGCTGCGGCGCCGATGCACCGGGCAGCTTCGCAGCATGGCTGTCCAGACATACAGAGGAGTATGCCTGGATCATGCCGGGAAAACGCTATGACATCGGAGATCGGAAGAGCTATGACGAGGTATGTGAGAGGTTTAGTCTCTCTTAAAAATATCTCGGGTATATACTTTTTCAGCGACGTCATCGAGACATTTATCATATCTGTTTGCAATAATGACTTTGCTCATTTTCTTAAATTTCTTAAGATTATTTACAACGGTAGAGCCAAAGAAGGATTCACCGTCCTTCAGCGTAGGCTCGTAAATGACAACTGTGACACCTTTCGCACGGATCCTCTTCATAATGCCCTGAATAGAGGACTGGCGGAAGTTGTCGGAGTTGCTCTTCATCGTCAGACGATATACTCCCACGACTACTTTGGACTCTTTAGAAGGATCCCACTGGCTGTTAGCTTCATAGGCACCAGACAGCTCCAGTACGCGATCCGCGATAAAATCCTTTCGGGTGCGGTTGCTTTCTACAATCGCAGACATCATATTTTGTGGAACATCCTGGAAGTTCGCCAGCAGCTGCTTGGTATCTTTGGGCAGGCAGTAGCCGCCGTAACCGAAGGAAGGATTGTTGTAATGTGTTCCGATACGTGGATCGAGGCAGACGCCGTCGATGATCTGCTTTGTATTCAGCCCCTTGGACTCCGCATAGGTATCCAGCTCATTGAAGTAGGATACACGCAGTGCAAGATAGGTATTGGCGAAAAGCTTTACTGCTTCTGCTTCTGTAAAGCCCATGAACAACGTGTCGATATTTTCCTTCAAAGCGCCCTGTTGCAGGAGTGCGGCAAAGGTATGTGCAGTTTCTGCGCTAGCTTCATCGCAGGAGACAATAATGCGGCTGGGATAGAGATTGTCATATAATGCCTTGGATTCACGCAGAAATTCCGGGCTGAAGATGATGTTTTTCGTATTGTATTTTTCACGGACAGACTTGGTATAGCCTACCGGAATCGTTGATTTGATGACCATTGTCGCTTTCGGATTTACCTTCAGGACGAGCTCGATCACAGCTTCCACAGCAGAGCAGTCGAAGAAGTTCTTCTTGCTGTCGTAATTGGTAGGAGCGGCGATGATAACATAGTCTGCATCGCGGTAAGCGGATTCACCATCCAGCGTTGCCGTCAGATCCAGCGGCTTTTCTGCCAGATATTTTTCAATGTATTCGTCCTGGATCGGAGATTGTCTGTGGTTCAACATATCCACTTTCTCTGGAATGATGTCCACGGCGGTAACATGATGATGCTGCGCCAGAAGCGTAGCGATGGAGAGTCCTACGTATCCGGTTCCAGCAACTGCGATATTGTATTTCCGGGTAATTGTAGTAGAAGCTTTCGGTGACTGCTCTTCCACGAACAGAGCAGTAATGTCGAATTGTAACGCTTCAGCCAGAGCCTGCAATTGCTCGATAGACGGAATGTATTCCTGCTTCTCGATACGACCGATCATCAGGCGGTTGATATCGGTGAGGTCTGAGAGCTGCGCCTGGGACAGGTTGTGGTCTTTACGTGCTTTTACAATGGTGTCACTGAGTAATGGTATAGATAACTTTTTCATGAGATATCCCCCTTTAAGATAGAATATAACTATATGATACTATGAAAAGCAGGAAAGTCAATATATGATTTTAAATTCGATAAAATGATATGAAAAATACCATTGGAATCATAATATTGAGAATGTATGCGAATAAATATTGCCATGGATAGACAGCAGAAGCAGGATAAGTTATAATAAATGTATTAGTATCGGAAATATTATTATGAGTAAAATAGGAGAAGTTGCAACAATAAGATATATGTAACGTTTTGTATAATTAAAGATTATAGGGGTATAAGATGAAAAAGATAATAGAGGATAAAGTAAATGAAATAATGACATTTGCTAGAAAAAATTCTAATCATATACGGTATAATACGGTCATTGATATATTACGTGAAAAAAATGATGAATTGACGGAAAATGAAATAGATGAAGTATGGGAACGATTAGAAAAACAAAAAATTCTTGTCGAAAAAGAAAGTGATGAAGAATATTCTGCAAATGGAATTGAACCGGAAGTTTTTATTCCAGCAGATGTTAATATAGGTCAGAGACCAACAAATGTCTATAATCTTATTGAACGATTAGAAAATAAGGAGATCGATTTGACACCGGGATTCCAAAGACATGGGAATTTGTGGTCATTGGAGAACCAAAGCAGACTTATAGAGTCGTTGATGCTGAAAATTCCGATTCCAGCATTTTATTTTGATGCTGCGGTTGAAGATAAATGGGTGGTGATTGATGGATTGCAACGTCTCACCGCATTCGAAAATTTTTTGGTGGGGATTCCGGATGAAAATGGAAAGCTTAAAAAGGAAAAATTTGTAGGCTTGCAGTATTTAAGTGAATTTGATGATCACACATTTGATGAATTGCCAAGACAGTATATTCGAAGAATAAAAGAAGCAGCTATAGTAGTATATACAGTTGAAAAAGGAACTCCGGATGCAGTTGTGTATAATATATTTCAGAGAATTAATACTGGTGGTATACAGTTAAATTCTCAGGAAATTCGACAAGCGTTGTATATGGGAGCCGCTACAGATTTAATACAAAGACTTGCAGAGAGTGATGAATTTAAAAAAGCTACACAGTATGCGATTCCATCTGAAAGAATGATTGATAGGGAATATGTAACGAGATTTATTGCTTTTACAGAGATAGATTATAGAAAAGAGTATAAAGGAAACATAGATAATTATCTTATAAAGGCATTGAAAGTGGTAAATACTTACAATGAGGAACAGATAAGTGAGCTAGAACATAATTTCAAGCGGGTTATGAAGTACTGTCATATTATTTTTGGAAAATACGCATTCCGAAAATTTAATGATAACTGGCGTAGAGGTCCGATTAATAAAGCTCTTTTTGAATTGTGGGGAGTGTGTTTCTCTGAACTACCAAATAACCAATTGGATACACTTGTTGAAAACAGGGCATTATTTTTATGCAGTTGTCAGGCAATGATGAAAAAGAATGAATTTATTACAGCATTAAAAGCTGGGGATCGATATTCAACAACAAGAAGAATTGACATGGCAAAAAATCTTATAAAGGAGTATATATGATTTCTGAAATATCATTAAAAAATTTTAAATGTTTTAACAAAATCAATGTACCAATGAAAAATGTTACTGTATTGACAGGGATAAATGGTATGGGAAAATCAACTGTAATACAAAGTATTTTATTGTTAAGACAATCCTATTTGAAGGATGAACAGATACAAAGTTTGTATTTAAATGGAAAGTATGTGGAGCTTGGTAATTCACAAGATGTCTTATATGAAAAGGCAGATGAGGAAAAAATTAGTATAGGCTATATGGATCAAGTGGAGGGAGAAGGAAAATATACTTTTAAGTATTGGATAGATTCAGATAGTCTCCCATTGATAGAGCGTGTAGTAAAGGGAGAAATGGCAACTTTTTTGAGAAAACGTTTTACTTATTTGTCGGCGTATAGGATTAAACCTCAGGAAATGTATCGAGTTACTAATGAAGAAGAATTAGTAAGGAGAGAATTTGGAAACAGCGGTGAATATGCATTGCAGTATTTGGGATTATTTGGAAATGAAGAAGTGGAGAATAAGTCAGTAATAATCCAGGACAAATTGGGAAATACACTGAAGAATCAAACTAGAATGTGGTTGGATAGAATTGCGCCGGGAGTGTCTCCACAGATATTTTTAAATATGACGCTTAGAACATCAGAAATATGGTATGAATTTATTGAGGGAAAAGAGAAAACAAATTCGTATAAGAGTGTGAATGTTGGATTTGGAATTACTTATGTTATTCCAGTAATAATAGCATTGATTTCTGCGAGAGAAGGAGATGTTGTAATAATTGAAAATCCGGAAGCGCATATTCATCCGGCAGGGCAGAGGATGCTTGGAGAGTTAATTAGTCTAGCAGGAGCTGGTGGAGTTCAGGTCATACTGGAAACGCATAGCGATCATATATTGAATGGCATACGTATAGCAGTGAAACAAAAAAAGATTAAGAAAGAAGAAGTGCAGATTAATTTTTTCTATAAGGATGAAGAACAACAGTATCAGCACAATTTCATAACACCACATATTTTAGATGATGGAAGACTGGATGTATGGCCGGAAGGCTTCTTTGATGAGTGGGATAAGGCTTTATACGATTTAATATAGGAGAGTTTATGTATTTAAACGAAAAAGCATGGAGTGTCGAAGAGAACAATAAGTATGAAATTATTTCGGGATTAAAAAGTTTTTTAGATATATATAGTGAACTAATATATAAATATAAGGTTGAGGGGATATATGTTCCCGATACTCAGGAAAGAGCAATTAGGTCAAAGGTATATCCATTGGAGAAATGGTTGGCGGAAACGGATATCGAGTATAGAAGGAGGTTTTTAAGCTTTTGGAATAAACGAATGTTATATCATCCAGAGGATGAATATGAATTTCTCTATAAGGGGGAGAGATTAGAAGGAGCGACGGAAGCTGTATTAAATGATTCTTTTATAATTAGTCCATGTATAGGCGAAAAATGGAGACAGATATATATTGATGGAACTTTTATTTCTTTGCCTAATGATACAGAGAAACACGTATCGGTGTTGAATATATATGAAAAAGAACAATTAGGCGAAGAGGAATCATTAAGAATAATTAGAAAAAATGTTGTACCAATAACAATTGTTTCTTATGAGCAGTTGTGGATACAAAAGAAAAGAATTTTTCCTAATTTAGAATTCTGTCCGTCAGTAGAAAAAAATTTACAAAATTTGCAGCTCTCTTATATCAATCAAATCATTAGAAAATTAAGTGAGTTAGACAAATATTGTGAAAAATATAAAGGAATGCCATTTGACAACGATCAACTGTCTAAAACAACGGTTGAAACGGGAAGAACTCTTAAACAGTTTAAGAAAGAACATACATTTTATGATAAATATAAAGTCCCATATTTAGCAAGTTGGCATATGCGGTTTACTGGAATACCAGGTAGAATATTTTTTGTGCCGCAATATAAAAAGCAAGGAAAAGAAGAGAAGATCCTTATTTGCTATATCGGATCAAAACTGGAGAATGCTACATATAATTGATCAGATGAAGAACGTTAAAAATATTGATTTAATTTTCAAATATAGAAGGTGAAGGTATAAGAGTGTGAAACAGAGAATTCTTCAGGATAAATATAAATTATGGTATATGCTTTGTTTTCTGGTGCTCGGTCTGATCGACCAGAGAAGAGGGAGCGCTGTCGGTGAAGTGCAGATACTTTTTTCGAATATTACAGGGATTGTGATTGCAATGCTTCTACTGCCGTCAGTGGATTGCAAAAGGTTTAAGGAGAAAGTATATCGCTGGTGGACGCCGGTATGTCTGATATTAACCGTAGCGGCAATTTTTTTCGGACGCGGAGTATGGACGTACAGAGGACAATGGATCACGGGTGTATTGAATCTGACCGTATGGAGTTACCTGTTGATCTATATTGTCAGAGAATGGAAGATTCTGAGTATAAAGGAACGACTGAAACAACCGTATTATTGGTTGATCTTTATTTTTCTCATATTGATGGTGCTGTCAGCACATGAGAAGAGCCAGACCCTGTGGTATTTACTGATTTATGGAGGTTTTTATATCATTGGTGTTCCGGAAGAGAGGAGAAAAGACTTCCTTGCAGGAATGCTGAACGGCATTATTGTCTGGTTTTTCCTACAGCAGATCATTTCGTTCGGATTCAGACCATATGATTTTGTCAGATATCGTGGACTTTATTTGGGCGAAACCCAGAATGGTCTGTTCTATATGCTGGTATATTGTGCATTCTTGGTGAAATGGCTGTGGGGAAAGGAAGAAAAGCAGAATAAATGGCTGGGATTTTTCTATTTTGTCATGGCAGCCGGGAATGTGGGATTTATGATTCTGGCGGGAAGCCGATCCGGTCTCTTGGGAGCGGTTGTAGTAACACTGGTGCTATTGACCGGCTACGACATTATACAGCAGAAATCTTTTTATAAGTGGGCATTGCATGGCGTTGGATTATTGTTCTGTATTGTTGTAACAATGCCTGCAGTGTATGGATGTGTGCGCTATCTGCCGACAATTCTGCATCATCCGGTCTGGTTTGAAGGGGAGTATGCTGAGGAACGTAGTGTACGATCATTCGATCCGTGGGATAGCCCGAGATATATCACTGTGGAGGAGATGATAGATCATAATATCGGGAGAATCCTGCACGCAGTGGGGATAGAACTTACTTTTGAAAAATATCAGAGCTCTTTGGGATGCCTGAAAGTATATGCGGAAGAACTGGAACCGGTCGGGGAGCCGGGAAGTTCACCGGATAATCCCTATATGCTGGATGATGTGGATCAAAATAATGCCATGTGGGATCGTATCGTAATCTATTCCTATTATTGGAATCATTTGAATTTATCCGGTCATATAGGTGTAGGTCAGGGCTTTTATATGAATAAGTGGTCATATTGGGGACACGCACATAATATGTTCCTGCAGACCGCATATGATTATGGAGTCCCGGCAGGAATCTTGTTCATTATAATCTGGATATACAGTCTCATCCGGGCATTGCGGATGAGAAAGCCGGAAGGATGGACCTGTGTAGCATATCTGTTGGCGATAGTGTGCTTCGGAATGCTGGAAATGGTCGTAACACCTGGGCAGATTACGGTACCGTTGATGTGGATTATGTTTTATTTTGTGGGAGAGGGAAGCAAGAGGATAAAATAGGAAAAGAGACATGAAATATTGAAAGCTTTAGAGGGTCTGGGATAAATCCAGACCCTTTGATAATGGAAAGTTTTTGAATGCATTGTATAACATGAATTCGATAAAACGAAATATATGATGAAAATGTCGAAATTCAAATACATGAGAGAATGTAGTAATATGTAAGATAGAAAATATTTTGAATATGAGGGAAAAAATGTTGAAATACCGAAGAAAAATACTGGCAATAATTATAAAATATTTATTCATAGTAGCAGGATGCTTATTATGCGATGATATCTTGGATAAGTATGAGCTGTTGAAATTTTTAGATATAGACATTATTTCTATGATAGTCTTAAATGATGTGGTTAATATTTTGATGGGCATTGCGATCATCTTGGGAATAATATATTTTTTGAAAAGAGAAATTTCAGAAATTCATATTTTATTGAAAGAGAATGAATATA
>ERZ1034946.473-NODE-473-length-19958-cov-6.740994_pt1 | contig 19958 bp, 20 predicted proteins | sample MGYA00520591_ERZ1034946 | MGnify/ENA primary metagenome ERZ1034946 (study PRJEB33766, sample SAMN09781753) | gut metagenome | biome: gut microbiome | host: Homo sapiens | place: Madagascar | study: EMG produced TPA metagenomics assembly of the PRJNA485056 data set...
ATCTATTTGTTTTACTATGTATACATATGGGGTAAATGAGATGTTTGCCTTATTATATACAGTTATGTTACATAAGAGATGGATGGTACGAAAGTACTGTTATCTAAATAATTTTTTACTCAAAAGGAGAGGTGCATTATGAAAATGGCAAAGAAATTCATGGCACTTGCGTTAGCTGTTGTCCTCAGTGTAGGATGTGCATTTTGCGTTAGCGCAGATGGAAGTCGTACCAAGAACATTACAGTAAGTCAGGAGCAGTCCAAGATCTATGAAGTCCTTCAGAAGATTGAGGAGACTGACGGGTTTAAAGAGCTCAAAGAAGAATACCCGGAAATTGCGGAAGTATTACAGAAAGTTGGAGAAGGCAAGATGGATATGAAGGAATTTATTGATTTCCTGAAAACTCTTGCTGCAGAAGAAAAAGATGAAACCCGTAAGGCTAAACTTGAAGATGTAATTGAAAAACTTGAGAAAAAAGAGTTTGTTACAGGGTTTGTTCAGTTTAAAGTACTTGACTTTGATAAAGCTGTAAAAAGTGCAGAGGATGAAGATAAGTATGAGGTAGATCTTTCTGTTCCAAGCATCACAGATGAGATGGAGAATATTCAGCTGTTATGTTACAATAAAGAAAAGAATGAATGGAGCATTGCTGAACCAATCAGTGTTGACAAGAAAAATAAGACAATTAAAGTTGCTCTGGAAGATCTCTGCTATTTTGCTATTATCGCAGATGCGAAAGAGGAAAACACTACAAAATAATTTGTTTTAACTGAATAATTTCAGTACAAAAAAACAGCTTTATGATATCAGAACGGGATATCATGAAGCCGTTTTTTGTTTTATATACAAGGAAAAATGATATGAAAGTTTCTAGCACACTTAAGGAAGTTAATGCACTTGAAGAAGATTATAAAACAAAAAGCAGAGAAATTTTTGTGCAAAACTGCTCAAAAATACTCATATAAAGGACTGACTTTTGGAAACACAAGGCCAGTCTTTAAAATTTTTTATTTTGGGTGTAAATCTTTTGTTGTAATCTGGGAATTGATGTGGCATAATAAATGGGAAAATGTTAAAAATAAGAAAAATCCGGATTAAGGAAATGTAAAATTACATTTTCGGGATAACACGGCTCCTGACAGATGCTGACAGGAAGCGAGTATGACAAAGGAGAAAATTATGGCAATTTTTTCAATGATCTTATCTTTGTTATGTGGAGTATCATTATTTTTATTTGGAATGTCCTTAATGGGCGATGGTCTGAAGCTGGCAGCCGGTAATAAGCTGGAAGCGTTTCTCTATAAGATGACCAATACTCCACTGAAGGGTGTCGCACTTGGTACTGGTGTTACCAGTGTGATCCAGTCGTCTTCTGCGACGACTGTTATGGTAATCGGTTTTGTAAACTCCGGTATGATGAAACTGAAACAGGCGATAGGTATCATCATGGGAGCAAATATCGGAACCAGTATTACAGGCTGGATCTTATGTCTTTCTTATATTGAAGGATCCAATGGTATTGCAAGTATTCTTTCCACAGCAACAATTTCAGCTGTTGTGGCAGTTATTGGTATTATTTTCCGTATGTTCTGTAAGCGAACCTTACATAAGAATGTAGGAAATATCATGCTTGGTTTTGCGATTCTGATGACAGGTATGCAGATGATGAGTGGAGCGGTATCTCCTCTTCGTGAAAGTCCGGTATTCATTAAGATGCTGACCATGTTTTCCAATCCGATCGCAGGTATCCTTGTTGGTATTGCATTTACCGCAGTACTGCAGAGTGCATCTGCAACAGTCGGTGTACTTCAGGCGCTGTCTGTAACCGGAATCTTGACATTTGCGAGTGCGTTTCCGATCGTTCTTGGTATTGGTGTCGGTGCTGCATGTCCGGTCCTTATTTCTGCGATTGGAGCCAATAAGAATGGTAAGAGAACTGCTCTTGTGTATCTGATCAATGACCTTTTTGGTTTGATCCTCTGGTCAGTGATCTTCTATACAGTAAATGCATTTGTACATTTTACATTTATGGATATGACGATGACACCGGTAGCGATCGCCCTTCTGAACACAGTCTTCCGTCTGGCGACAGTTATTGTGCTGTTCCCGTTTATTCCAAAGATCGAGAAGCTGGTATGCTGGCTTGTGAAGGATAACAAGGAAGATTTGGAAGATGAGGCAGACTTTGATCTTCTGGAGGAGCGTCTTTTGAATTACCCGGCCCTTGCTATTGCACAGTGCCATCGTGTAATGAACGGAATGTCCAAGAAACTCCGTAAGAACGTCAACAGAGCCATGAACCTTCTGAATGATTATCAGCAGGATAAATATGATAAGGTTCAGCGAAAAGAGGATCTGATCGACAAGTATGAAAGCCGTCTTGGAGAATATCTGATCCAGCTGACTAAAAGAGAGATGAATTCCGCACAGACAAGACAGACTTCCCTGTATCTGCATACGATCAATGACTTTGAGCGTATTGGTGATCATGCTTCTTATATTGCACATATGTCCAGTGAGATGCATGATAATCACACGAATTTTTCTCAGGAAGCCTGGGATGAACTGAATGTTGTTATGGAAGCAGTTCGTGAGGATATCAATATAACCTGCAATGCTTTTATGAAAGATGATAAGGAAATGGCACAGAGAGTAGCACCTCTGGGAGCTGTGATCACAGGACTCTGTGATGTGCTGAAGATGCGCCATGCAGAACGTCTGAGCCAGGGCAAATGCGGACTGGAGGAAGGAACAGTATTCAGTGATATCCTGAACAGTTTCTGCCGTATTGCAACTCACTGTGCAAGTGCCATGGTTGCGCTGATGAAGAGTGGAGAGACCGGTTCAGATCTTCATATCCACGATTCCAAGATTTATCCGACAAACAGCGTGGAGTATTATCAGTACTTCAAGGAATACGGACAGAAATACGATATCGGAAATCAAGAAGGCCATGTGCTCAGCATGGAGCCGGAAGAGGTAGAATAAAAATTTACGAAAAACGCCCGTTCCAATTTAATTCGAAACGGGCGTTTTTGTTCCTGTTACGAATAGAATCAGGGGTTATCAAAATACAGATTTCATGGTATGATAAATCTATCAGACAGCGAGGCGTATAATGGGGATGCGTATCTTGCAGCAGGAAAAAGGAGGTTTTTACTATGGGTGAAAGTATGATCACATCGTTTGACGGAACGAAACTGTATCTGAAAAAGGAAACGGCAGCAGACAATAAGGCTGTGATCGTAATCGTTCACGGTCTCTGTGAGCATCAGGGCAGGTACGATTATTTTGCAGAGAAGCTTCATGAGGCAGGAATCGGTACCTACCGTTTTGATCACAGAGGACATGGACGATCCGAAGGTGAGGAGACTTTTTATTCGGATTTCAATGAACTTCTGGATGACACCAATGTAGTGGTGGATATGGCTATTGAAGAAAATCCGGATATCCCGGTATTTCTTCTCGGACACAGCATGGGAGGATTTACCGTTTCTCTGTACGGGGCCAAATATCCGGCCAAAAAGCTCCGGGGAATCATTACCAGCGGTGCGCTGACTGCAGATAACGGAAAGCTGATCCGTGGAGTGCCGGGAGGAATGGATGTACATACACGTCTTACCAATCAGCTGGGTTCCGGTGTATGCTCTGTGCAGGAAGTGGTAGACTGGTACGGAAAAGATCCATATAATAAACAGTCTTTTACAGCAGGTTTATGTTATGCGATCTGTGACGGACTTGACTGGTTCAGGGAGAAAAAAGCAGAGTTTCATTATCCGGTCCTTATGACTCACGGTGAGAAAGACGGTTTGGTAAGCGTACAGGATACCTATGATTTCTTTAAAGAAGCAGGATCCGAAGATAAGCAGATGAAAATCTATGGCGGACTTTTCCATGAGATCCTAAACGAGTATTGCAAAGATGAAGTGATTGGAGATATGATCCGATGGATGGAAGTGAGGATCTGAAAATAAACAGACTGTTTTATATGTAGCAGCAAAGCCAGGTGGGATTCCATAACACCTGGCTTTCTTTTGCAAAGAGATTCTGTTACAATAAACAGATAGAAACAGGAAGAGAGAACAGGAGAAAACAACCATGTCAAATATCATAGAAATCACAGATTTTAACGCCCCGGAGCTGGATGTATATGCCAGGATTTCTGAGATTCAGCTTCTGAACCGGGCAGAGCCTGAGAAAGGGATTTTTATTGCGGAGAGCCCGAAAGTTATTGAGAGAGCGTTGGATTCCGGGTGTCAGCCGATTTCTTTTCTGGTGGAACATAAGCATATCGAGGGAGAAGCAAAGGAGCTGATCCGTCGCTGTGGAGAAATTCCGGTTTATACAGCAGAATTTGATGTGTTGACACAGCTGACCGGTTTCAAGCTGACAAGAGGGATGCTCTGTGCCATGCATCGGCCGACACTTCCGGGTGTTGCAAAGATCTGCAAAAATGCCCACAGGGTCGCGGTTCTGGAAAATGTAGTAAATCCTACCAATATTGGCGCGATTTTTCGTTCTGCGGCGGCTCTTGGAATGGATGCGGTGCTGTTAACGCCAGGATGCAGCAATCCCCTGTACCGCCGTGCGATCCGTGTCAGCATGGGAACTGTATTTCAGATCCCATGGACGTTTTTTGATGAAAAGACAGAGTGGAAGACCGAAGGCATCCGGCTGCTGAAGGCAATGGGATTTAAGACCGCGGCCATGGCATTGAAGGAGGATTCTTTTGATATTGACGATCCCCATCTGATAGCGGAAGAAAAACTGGCGGTTGTTCTTGGGACAGAAGGAGATGGACTTGCTTCAGAGACCATTGCGGACTGTGACTATACGGTATGCATTCCCATGGCCCATGGAGTAGATTCATTGAATGTGGCAGCAGCCAGTGCAGTGGCATTCTGGCAATTGGGGAAACATTAAAAAATCTGTGCCGGACAGGAAGAACGTATTCTTTTATAAGATGTAAGATTTTGTCTGGAATATCCATGGAAATTAAGAAATGCCGGTGTTATAATTTTCCTGAAAAACAGCGAAAATCCAAAACGGAACCAAAGTGTCATGGTATTTATCCTGTTCTGTCTTCTGAAGGCGGTAAACAAGATCACTTCCATCGGAGCAAAAAAAGAGGAAGAGCCTGCACCAATTACGAAGGTATGTCCGTTCTGCAGAAGTGAGATCGACATCGAGGCTACAAGATGCCCACACTGTACTTCAATTCTGAACGAAGAAAAAAAGGAAGAATTATAAAAGAGAATATCCGCTTTACATAGAAAAAACGGGAAATCAGGAAGCATATTATGGTATGCATGAGATTTCCCGTTTTTCTTTTATGCGTTTGAGTTCTGATTTTCTTCTTCCATATCCATCAGATGAAAAGAAAGCAGCAGATACAGGATTTCATTTCTGTCTGTAAGATCCGAATCCAGAAATGCTTTGATCTTATCCAGACGGTAAAGAAGAGTGGTTCTGTGGATAAATAAAGCGCTGGCAGTATGGGCAATGTTCTGGTTGTGTTCCAGAAAACAACGCAGTGTGTCATAGAGATGAGATTGTTTTGCCTCATCTTTGTATTTTAGTGACAGAAGCTTTTCGTGGCAGATCATGTAAGCTGGGAGTTTTCTGGTAGCCTGTTCCAGGATATAAGGCAGAGCGATGGAGTTAAAATAGTGGATACTTTCTGCAGGATTTTTGCGTTTGCCAACCTGTAAAGTGACAGAAGCCTGTGTGTATTGACGGTGGAAATTGAAATGCCCGAGCATCTTCCTGCTGTATCCGGCGCTTAGCATGCTGCTTTTGATAAAGCCTTCAATCTTATCGGAAATTTCATGGACAGTCATGGTACAGAGATCCAGATTGATAAAAAGCACAGCATTCCCTTTATATTCGGTAGCGCAGCTTGCCGGGATCGTATTTTCCAGATAATTGCAGATGGCATTGAGGGTCAGATTTTTCTGATCGATCAGCCCGGTCTGGATCAGGATGCATTGATACATATGGGAAGAAAGCCATCCTACATTTGTCAGCTGCTGGCTGACTTTTACGTAATCAGCTCCTGGATCAGTCAGGATAGATACAAAAATCTGGTGCAAAGGAAACGCTTTATCCCGGTTGTGCATGATACCGGTGGAAAGGGCATGAGATATCATCTGGGAAAGGTACTCCAGGATAAAACCAAATGTATCATCCAGAGGAACTTCGCCTCCGGAAAACATCAGTCGGTATACAGCCTTATCATTATTGGAAATGTTTACGCAGAGAGAAGGAACCGTAAGGCCATTTCCGGGATAATAAAAGTATCCGGTTTTATAAAAAGCTTCCTCATAATGGGGATCCTGTTTCAGACTGTCAACAACAGCCCAGGAATTTTCGCTGGAACCCAGAACGGAATTGGAAAGATCACCCAGATCCCAGCCTCTGGAGGCAATGATAGTAAAATCCATACCGATCAGCATCATTGGATTGGGAATAATGGAAGCGGTAAGATCCAGAAGTTCCTGAATAGAAGCGTTCTGAAGACGGGAATCCATCAGAGACTGATTCCACCGGTCATAAAGGATAAAAATTTCCTGGAGTTTGTTAAAAATGGTATTGGCAGAAAAATCTTCAGGAATGACACACATGTTTGGCTGGGTTAATTCGTAATTCCGGTAAGTTTTTCCGATCATCAGGAACAGGATATTTTTGGGATGATGAAAAGTCGGTTGAAAATCAGGATCTGTAATAAGATAAACACGTCCTTCCTGAAGCGGTGTGTTTTTTTCGTAACAGGCAGTACATAGCAATGTGGGCTCTGTATCCAGCCTGGAGGTATCCATAGGAAATGATTTCTGCAAATGATAGCAGATAAGTTTTGCGCTGAGTTTCAAAGAAAATCCTCCTTCCTATATTTTATAGGAAAAAATAGGAATAATCACCATATTATGTGGAATTGTGATTCTTCTGATTTTCAGTATAATAGAATCATAAAGAAAAAACAAGTGCAGAAATAAGCCTTTTATATTGGGGTGTAGCAAAACAAGTGCGGAAAAAAGGCTTTCCTGCATAATAACGTAGCGGAGGTGTTTTTATGTTAACAAAAAGACAGAATATGATGGAAGTAATCCGTGGAGGAAATCCGGATCGTTTTGTAAAACAGTATGAGGGACTGACTTTTGTTCTGAATACTCCTTATCAGCTGCAGTATCCGATGATGCCGGAAGGACCTGGTGCACCGACTGTAAAATGTGGATGGGGATATTATAATTCCTGGCCGGCAGGAACGCCAGGAGCGTTTCCACTTCATGATCCCGAACATCTGGTATGCCCGGATATCACAGAATGGAAAAAATATGTAAAAGCACCGGATATCAATTACACAGCAGAAGACTGGAAAGCATGCCAGGAGACCATTGCCGGAATTGATAGGAATGAAACAATGGTTGCCACACTGATCGCACCGGGAGTTTTTGAGATGTGCCATTATCTCTGTGAAATTCAGAATACTATGATGAATTTTTATGAAGAACCGGAAGCCATGCATGAACTGATCGAATATATTACAGAGTGGGAACTGAAATGGGCAGAGCAGATCTGTACCTATATGAAACCGGATGTTGTATTCCATCATGATGACTGGGGAACGCAGAAGTCTACATTTATCAGTGTGGATATGTTCCGCGAATTCTTTATGGATTCCTACAAACGTATTTATGGCTACTACCATGACCATGGTGTGGAACTGATCATTCATCATAATGACAGCTACAGCGCAACACTGGTTCCAACAATGATCGAAATGGGAATTGATGTATGGCAGGGATGTATGTCTGTCAATGATCTTCCAAAACTGATCAAAGAATATGGAAAAGATATCACATTTATGGGCGGTATCGATAATGGTAAAGTAGATCGTTTTGACTGGAATCAGGAAATGATTGAAGAAGCAACCGATCAGCTGTGCAGAGACTGTGGTAAACTTCATTTTATTCCATGTACCACCCATGGCCTGAATTTTTCCTGCATCCCAGGTGTTTATGAGGCAGTAGATCAGGAAATCGATAAAATGACGAAAGAAATGTTCTGATCGAATTCCGATTGGCGCATATAACATATAATAGGAAGAAAATAAAATAAACAAAGGTCGGAAAAGCCTGCGAAACCCAGCAGAAAAGCGCTTTTCCGGCCTTTTCTCTGTAAAATTTTAGAAAAAATAAATTTGTAAAGCAAAAAGCCTTGACAGACATGGCGGAATCGTGTATGATAGCCAAGGTGATTACAGATGGAGAAATTTGTAGAGCAGACTTTTTTATTTGATTTTTATGGAGAGCTTCTGACAGAGAGGCAGCGGCAGGTGTACACCAGTGTGGTATTTGAGGATTATTCCTTGAGTGAGGTTGCCGAGGAACTTGGCATCAGCAGACAGGGTGTGCATGATATGATCAGACGGTGCAATCGGACGTTGGAAGAATATGAAGAGAAGCTTCATCTGGTCGAGAAATTCCTGAACATCCGCAGTCAGGTCATAAAGATCCATGAACTGGCTGACAAGTACCACGCCGAAGATATTGCGGCGATTTCCAATGTGATATTAGAGGAGTTATGATCAATGGCATTTGAGAGTTTAACAGATAAACTGCAGAATGTATTTAAGAAGCTGAAGGGCAAGGGCCGTCTCACAGAGGCTGATGTCAAGGTGGCACTGAAGGAAGTTAAGATGGCGCTTCTGGAAGCGGATGTTAACTTTAAGGTCGTTAAGCAGTTTACGAAATCCGTTCAGGAAAAGGCTATCGGACAGGATGTTATGAATGGTCTGAATCCGGGACAGATGGTGATCAAGATCGTAAATGACGAGCTGGTCAATCTGATGGGAAGCGAGACAACAGAACTTCCGATCAAACCGGGAATGGATCTTACCGTTCTTATGATGGTCGGCCTCCAGGGTGCAGGTAAGACAACAACGGTTGCCAAACTGGCAGGCAAACTGAAATCCAAGGGAAAGAGACCACTGCTTGTAGCCTGTGATGTTTACCGTCCCGCAGCGATCACACAGTTGCAGGTAAATGGTGAGAAGCAGGGCGTTGAGGTCTTTTCCATGGGAGATAAGCAGAATCCCGTGGATATTGCAAAAGCAGCTATCGAGCATGCGAAATCCAATCAGCAGAATGTTGTGCTGATCGATACCGCAGGACGTCTTCACATTGATGAGGATATGATGCAGGAGCTTGAGAATATCAAAGCAAATGTGAATGTGGATGCCACAGTGCTTGTAGTTGATGCCATGACAGGACAGGATGCGGTAAATGTAGCGCAGAACTTTTCTGATAAAGTCGGCATTGACGGTGTGATCCTGACCAAGATGGACGGTGATACACGAGGTGGAGCTGCACTTTCCATTAAAGCCGTAACCGGCAAACCGATCTTCTATGTTGGTATGGGAGAGAAGCTTTCGGATCTGGAACAGTTTTATCCGGAACGTATGGCTTCCAGAATCCTTGGCATGGGCGATGTAATGAGTCTGATCGAGAAGGTGGAAGCATCTGTAGATCAGGAGCAGGCCCAGGAGATGCAGAAGAAGCTGAAGAAAATGGACTTCGACTTCAATGACTATCTTACCAGCATGGAGCAGATGAACAAAATGGGTGGTATTTCCAGTATCCTGAACATGCTTCCTGGAATGGGCGGCAAGATGAAGGATATTGAGGGTATGATTGATGAGAAAGCTATGGACCGTACCAAGTCCATCATCCTTTCCATGACACCTCAGGAGAGAAGCAATCCGAACATTCTGAACATATCCCGTAAGAACCGCATCGCCAGAGGTGCAGGCGTGGATATCACAGAAGTAAACCGTCTTGTGAAGCAGTTTGAGCAGAGCAAGAAAATGATGAAACAGATGCCGGGCTTAACGGGCGGCAAGATGAATATGGGAAAAAGAGGCGGCTTTAAGCTTCCCTTTTAATAAACAACAATAAATTTTTAGAAAGATAATTGGAGGAAAACAAAAATGGCAGTTAAGATCAGATTAAGAAGAATGGGACAGAAGAAAGCACCTTTCTATAGAATCGTAGTAGCAGATTCCCGCTGCAAACGTGACGGAAGATGTATCGCAGAGATCGGAACATATGATCCGAACCTCGACCCAAGCGTATACAAAATCGACGAAGAGGCAGCTAAGAAATGGCTTGCAGCTGGTGCTCAGCCTACAGAAGTAGTTGCTAAGCTTCTTAAACTTGCCGGAATCGAGAAATAATACCTGACAGATTTAAGATCTGTGGGCCCCGTAAGGGCAGAGCAAGGAGGTATGTAATGAAACAACTTGTAGAAGTAATTGCAAAATCTCTTGTTGAAAATCCGGATGAGGTAGTCGTTACTGAGACTGAGAAAGACGACGCGATTGTTGTTGAGCTGAAAGTCGGACCGGCCGATATGGGCAAGGTCATTGGAAGACAGGGAAGAATTGCCAAGGCAATCCGTACTGTTGTGAAAGCGGCTTCTTCAAAAAGCAGCAAAAAAGTGATTGTAGATATTCTGCAATGAAAAATGAGACAGGAGCTGTGGATTCCATGGCTCCTGTTTTTACTCTGAAAGGGAGCAAAAATGGAAGATTTATTAAAAGTAGGAGTTATTACAACAACGCATGGCGTCCGTGGTGAGGTAAAGGTTTTTCCAACAACGGATGATGCAGAGCGTTTTCTTGATATTGAATATGTGCTTCTGGATACAGGAAAAGAACTTCGCAGACTGAATATTCAGAATGTGAAATTTTTTAAGAATCTTGCGATCCTGAAGTTTGAAGGCGTTGATAATATCAATGATATTGAAATGTATAAAGGCCGTGATCTCTGGATCCCACGTGAAGAGGCACAGGAGCTTGGCGAGGATGAATATTATGTGGCAGATCTGATCGGAATGGATGTACTTCTGGAGAATGGGGAGAAATTCGGAGTACTCCGTGATGTGATGGAGACTGGTGCCAATGATGTTTACATCGTAGACCGTTTGGATGGAGAAGAAATTCTGCTTCCTGCGATCCATGACTGTGTTCTTGATGTAGATGTGGAAAAAAATACTATGACTGTACATTTGATGAAAGGGCTTGTTTAAATGAATTATCATGTACTTACACTGTTTCCGGAAATGATCGAGAACGGAATGAACACAAGTATTACAGGCCGTGCCATTACAAAAGGACTGTTATCACTGGAAGCAATCAATATCCGGGATTTTGCCTTCAACAAACACCAGAAGGTAGATGATTATCCGTATGGTGGCGGTGCCGGAATGCTGATGCAGGCAGAACCCGTATATCTGTCCTACGAGTCCATTGTAGAACGTATCGGAAGAAAACCCCGTGTGATCTTTCTGACTCCTCAGGGAAAAACTTTCAACCAGAATATGGCGAAAGAGTTCGCACTGGAAGAAGACCTGGTTTTTCTCTGCGGTCATTATGAGGGAATTGATGAGCGTGTTCTGGAAGAAATTGTGACAGACTATGTTTCTATTGGTGATTATGTACTTACAGGCGGGGAACTTCCGGCTATGGTTATGATGGATTCCATTTCCAGAATGGTACCAGGTGTTTTAAACAATCAGGAATCCGGAGAGACGGAATCTTTTTCCGGAAATCTTCTGGAATATCCTCAGTACAGCCGTCCGGAAGAATGGCATGGGAAAAAAGTTCCGGAGGTGCTGCTTTCCGGGCATCATGCAAATGTGGATAAATGGAGAAGGGAGCAGTCCATTATCCGTACTGCCAAATGGAGACCGGATCTGCTGCCAAAGGCCGATCTTACAAACAAAGAGTGGAACGAGGTCCGCAGGCTTCGCAAACAGTGGAAAGAGGAAGTGGAAAAATAATTATGAAAACATCAGATTTTTATTATGACCTGCCGCAGGAACTGATTGCTCAGGACCCGCTGGAGGACAGAAGTTCTTCCAGACTGATGCATCTGTCTCTGAAAGACGGAAGTATCGAGCATCGTCATTTTACCGATATACTGGATTACCTGCATAAGGGAGACTGCCTTGTGATCAATGACACCAAAGTTATTCCAGCACGTCTTTACGGACATAAGGAGGAGACAGGAGCACTGATCGAGATCCTGCTTCTGAAACGCCGTGAGAATGATATCTGGGAGTGTCTTGTAAAGCCCGGCAAAAAGGCACGTCCGGGTGCCAAAATTACTTTTGGCGATGGCATTTTAAAAGGTGAGATCATCGATATTGTAGATGAGGGAAACCGTCTGATCCAGTTCCATTATGAGGGAATTTTTGAGGAAATTCTGGATCAGCTGGGAGAAATGCCGCTGCCGCCGTATATTACCCACAAGCTGAAAGACAAAAACCGTTATCAGACTGTATATGCAAAAAATGAAGGATCTGCCGCCGCACCGACAGCAGGACTGCATTTCACACCGGAACTTCTTGAGAAGGTAAAAGAAATGGGCGTGAATATTGCCCATGTAACTTTGCATGTAGGCCTTGGAACGTTCCGTCCGGTAAAAGTGGATGATGTGGAGAAACATCATATGCATTCGGAATTTTATATTGTGGAGGAAGATCAGGCGAAACTGATCAATGACACAAAGAAAAACGGTGGAAGAGTGATTTCCGTGGGAACTACCAGCTGCCGTACCCTGGAGTCCGCAACCGGAGAAGACGGAATCGTAAAAGCCGGAAGTGGCTGGACAGAGATCTTTATTTATCCAGGCTATAAATTCAAAGCGATCGACGGACTGATTACCAATTTCCATCTTCCGGAGTCCACGTTGCTGATGCTGGTTTCTGCCCTTGCAGGAAAAGAACATATTATGGCTGCCTATGAGGAAGCGGTGAAGGAAAGATACCGATTTTTCAGTTTTGGCGATGCCATGATGATCGAATAATAAGATTACAATTATCTTTCATAAAAAATCCTGACAGATTTTCGCATGGATCATGCAATATCTGCCAGGATTTTATTTGTTTGCCTATTCTTCGCTGTTATCTGAAAAATCTGCTTCTTCGTCAGAACTGTAATCTTCCTCATCTGAAGTATCATAATCCGAACTGTACGATTCATCGGAAAAATCAGAGCTTGTATCAGATTCGGATTCATCGGAAGTATCAGTGTTTCCGGATGCTTCATCTGCAGAAGCAGTACCAGAACTGCCTGTATCGCCAGAGGAATTGGCTGTAGAATCTGCTGCTGGAATCGCTGCGCTGCGTTCATCAATCTTGGCCTTGATTCTGGCAGCTTCATCGCCGGTAGCGGGAGTTGGCTGATAATTGTTATAACCGTCTGCGGAAGAAATGGAGCAGGGAATGATGTTTGTTACATTATCGGCCTGTACACCGTCGGAAATGATAGTAAAGGTCTGCTGGAAGATCATGGTGTCCATATCGCTTGGTGAACTGTTTCCGCCAAAGCAGAAGTTTCCGAGGCTGTAAACGATATTTTTGCCCTTGTAAGTTTCAATTCCCTGAAGTACATGTGGATGATGTCCGCATACAAGGTCAGCACCTTCATCGATAGCCAGACGGCCCAGAGTCATCTGATTGGTATCCGGAACGGTTTCGGTCTCATTACCCCAATGGAAGATTACAATAACAAGTTCTGCTCCATCAGCTTTGACTTTTGCAATATTATCTTTCAGCTGTTGTTCACGGCCAAGATGGTCATTCAGTTCATAAATTCCAACAAGTCCGACTTTAACTCCTTTAATGTCCATAACTGCAGTATCATCGTAGCCAAAATGGGTGATCCCTTCATTATCCAGAGCAGTCAGGGTGTCTGTGTAACTCTGGTCTCCGTAATCATGGCTGTGATTGTTGGCAGTATTTACAGCTTCTATGGAACCACTGGTTAGGATCTGTGCATATTCAGCAGGTGCCTTAAATGCAAATGTTTTATCTTCACGGGCATCCGAATCTGTGAGTGTTCCCTCGAAATTGGCAATAGTCAGATCATCTGCTGCAAAAATACTTTTTACATTCTGGAAAAAGTAATCTTTTCCGTTGTTGTCGTAGTAGGCGTTCAGACTTGTGTCATAGTCGAAGGTTTCGTCTGTACCAAGGGTGCAGTCACCCACAACACTGATGGTCAGTGAAACAGGATCTTTCTCAGCCGCTTTCGCTGCTTCTTCGGCTTTTTTGGCCGCTGCTTCTTCCTGCGCTTTTTGGAGAGCCGCAGCTTCGGCCGCTTTTCTGGAAGAGATACAGGCTCGGGCAGAAAAAATAATTACAAGAAGTAAGAGCAGAATTCCTCCTCCTGCAAGCATCATTTTCTGACGGCGTACTTGCTGATATCTGGAATTTTTTTTGATGGTTTTTCTGCGTGATGATGCAGAGCTGTGTGTGGACGGGCGTTTGTTTACCCGTGAAGTGCTTTGGCGATGGCCGCTTTCTTTCGGATCGGAACGATGTGTGTGTGCCTGTTTGGCCTTAAGTGCTTCTTTTCGCGCCAGTTCCGGATCATGTCTGTGTGGCGGCTTTCGATTATCATTTGCCATACTTTTTCTCCTTCATATGTAAAGATACATTTATTATAGGAAGAATTGGAAGTAATGTAAAGAATGAATGCTGGACTTTGCAGAAAAAAGAGTTTTTGCTATAATGTACAAAGTAATGCAAGCGTGGCTTTAAGTTAACGCAAATAAAAAATACAGGGAGATCATAAAAAAATGGTATTATATATCGGAAATCATACAAGTTCATCAAAAGGCTATGCAGCCATGGGACGTCAGATGGTAAAAAATGGAGGAAATACGTTTGCCTTTTTTACCAGAAATCCAAGAGGCGGTAAGGCGAAAGAGATTGATCCGGCAGATGTGCAGAAATTTCTGGAACTTGCAGAAGAAAATCATTTCGGTAGGCTTGTAGCTCATGCGCCGTATACAATGAATGCCTGCGCGGCAAAAGAAAATCTGAGAGATTTTGCCCGGGAGATTATGGCGGATGATCTGAAACGCATGGAATATACTCCGGGGAATTATTATAACTTTCATCCGGGTAGCCATGTAGGACAGGGAACAGAAACTGGAATTGCAAAAATTGCGGAAATTCTCAACGATGTTCTTAACGAACAACAAAGTACCACAGTTCTTCTGGAAACCATGTCCGGCAAGGGCTCTGAGGTGGGCGCAACGTTTCAGGAACTAAGAGAGATCATTGACCGTGTGGAAAAAAATCACAAACTGGGAGTCTGCCTGGATACATGTCATGTCTGGGACGGCGGGTATGACATTGTCCATGATCTGGATGGAGTACTGACGGAATTTGACCAGGTGATCGGCCTTTCCAGATTAAAAGCCGTTCATCTTAATGACAGCATGAATGGCCTGGGAAGCCATAAAGACCGTCATGCAAAAATTGGCGAGGGAGAAATTGGTCTGGATGCGCTGGTTAATGTGGTATGCCATCCGGCACTGAAAGGAATCCCCTTTATTTTGGAGACGCCTAATGATGATGAGGGATGGAAAAGAGAGATTGCACTTTTAAGAGAACAGTATACAGTGAAAGGAGCTTGATTCATGAAGAAATTTAGAATTTTTCTTTTGGTAATGACAGGTGCTGCTGTTTTGATGCTGGGAGGATGCAAGGAGAAAGCCAAATATGACGAATCAGCATTTCAGGATGATCTGGAACCATTAACAGATGATGAACTGGAGGACATGGACGAAAACAGTGACGATGAAATGATAGTGGAAGATGATGCGGAACTGGAGCAGTCACAGCAGCAGGAAGATTCCACAGAGAAAGCAGATGCGGAAAGTACAGACAGTAACGAAGAAACGCAGAGTAAGCTGGATGAAAAAGGGACATACACAGATAAAGATGAAGTTGCCCAGTATATTTATGAGTATGGGCATGCGCCGTCAAACCTTTCTGCAAAAAGTTACGATAATGCAGATAAAATGCTTCCGGTAGAAGATGGAATTACCTATCAGCAGTGCAGCCTGGATTCTGAAGAAAAACAGAAGATAATATTTACACAGGATGGAAAACGTGTGTATTATACAGAAGATGACGGAAAATCTTTTGAAGAAATCTATTAAAAAATAAAAATCCGGGTACAGAATTGCTTGCGGATATTCGCTTTGCTTAATTCTGTACTCGGATTTTTTTGTGAAAATGGAACTTTATCAGTGAACCAGATTTTTCATTTCAGCTCCATCCATAAACGCTTTTGCATTTTCCAGGGTTGTCTCGGCAATATTGGTCAGTGCTTCTACCGTGAAAAATCCCTGATGGGAAGTCATGGTAACATTCGGGAAGGACAGAAGACGCTGGATCGTGGAAGTAGGAAGAATGCTGCTGGACATATCTTCATATACATAAGCAGATTCTTCTTCGTAAACATCCAGACCAACGGCAAAGAATTTATGGTCACGGATACCTGCGATCAGGTCGTCCGTTTTGATCAGTCCACCTCTGGAAGTATTTACAAGGATCACGCCATCTTTCATTTTGGCGATGGTTTCGGAGTTGATCAGATGCTCTGTTTCCGGAGTCATCGGACAGTGGAGGCTGATCAGATCACTGGTGGCAAGAAGTTCGTCCAGTGAAACATATTCCAGAAAGTCAAGATTTTTATTTGGGAAAAGATCGTAAGCGATTACTTTCATACCAAATCCGCGGCAGATTTTTGCCATTGCCTGGCCGATCTTTCCGGTACCGATGATGCCGGCAGTTTTCTGATAAAAGTTTACGCCCATGAGACCGTTCAGTGCGAAGTTGTTTTCGCGGCATTTGATATATGCTTTGTGGGTGTGGCGGTTGGCGGTAAGGGCAAGTGCCATGGCGTGTTCGGCAACTGCTTCCGGAGAATAACCTGGAACACGTGCTACCTGGATTCCACATTTGGCAGAAGTCTCCAGATCAACATTGTTGTATCCTGCACAGCGCATCAGGATCAGTTTTACACCCTGGCGGTGAAGTTCTTCGATAACAGGCGCACCAAGATCTGCATTTACAAATGCACAGATGGCGTCGTAGCCGTGGGCAAGAGCTGCGGTTTCTTCATGGATATTTGCTTCAATAAATTTAATCTCAATACCTGGATAGGATGGAAGCAGCTTCTCAAAAAATTCTCTATCGTAGCTCTTGGTGTCATAAAACAAAATTTTCATAATCGTTGCTCCTCTCTGGAAATCTTTTATTTTCCGGACAAATAATACCATAACTGTAGAAATTTGAAAAGTGGGGAAATAGATAAAGTTTATCAAAAAAATGATTTTATTTTGGAATTATAATATCCATAACAGATAAAAAATATACGAAATATAAAAAAATACAAAAAACAGAGAGCATTTTCAGGTACTTCCATCTGATAGAACAGATGCAATAGTACACAAAAATGCTCTCTGCATGGATATCCGGTTATTATTCTGCCAGACTGTAAAGATCGGAATAGAATTCCGGATAGGAGATGTTGACACATTCACCATTTTTGATGGAAAGTGTTCCTTCTGAGAGAAGGCCTGCTACTGCGAAGGACATGGCTACACGGTGATCCAGATGAGAATCGATCTCTGCACCGTGGAGAGGTTTTCCGCCATGGATGATCATGCCGTCTTCCGTTGCCTGGATATCTGCGCCCATTTTCCGGAGATTTTCGGTCATAACCTGAATACGGTCGGATTCTTTGACACGGAGTTCCTGTGCATCCCGGATAACAGTGGTTCCTTCTGCAAAAGCTGCCATAACAGCGATCATCGGAAGTTCATCGATCAGAGTAGGAATGATGGCACCTTCTACTGTGGTTCCGTGAAGAGCGGAGGAGCGGATCAGAAGATCAGCAGTAGGCTCACCTTCTGTGGTTTCGTTGAGAAGGGTGATATCTGCCCCCATGGCTTTGCATACACGGAGGATACCGTCACGGGTCGGGTTGATCCCCACATTTTTCAGAAGGATCTCGCTGTTGGGAACAAGAAGGCCGGCTGCGATAAAATAAGCAGCGGAAGAGATATCGCCCGGAACCAGGATCTCACGTCCGTAAAGAGAAGGATCTGGCTTGATGAATGCAGTTGTTCCTTCTGATGTTACATCAGCGCCAAAGTAATTCAACATGATCTCCGTGTGATTTCTGGAGAGAACCGGCTCTGTTACACAGGTAATGCCGTCCGAATACATTCCGGCAAGGAGTACACAGGATTTTACCTGGGCAGACGCTACCGGAGAATTGTAGTGGATGGCATGGAGTTTTTTTCCGGAGATCTTAAGCGGTGCACATCCGTTTCCGCCAAGGCTGATGATATCTGCCCCCATCTGGGAAAGCGGAGTCATGATCCGTTTCATGGGGCGTTTCTGGATGGAAGCATCGCCGGTAAGTTCTGATACAAAATCCTGTCCTGCCAGGATTCCGGAGATGAGGCGGGTGGTAGTACCGCTGTTGCCTACATCAAGAGTCTCTGCTGGAGCGCTGAGACCGTGGAGGCCTTTTCCGTGAACCAGGATCTCGCCTTTGGTATTTTCTATGTTAATGCCCATTTTCCGGAAACAGGAAATGGTGGAGAGGCAGTCGGCACCTTCCAGAAAGTTTGAGATCCTGGTAGTGCCTTCTGCGAGAGAGCCGAACATAACAGCTCTGTGAGAAATGGATTTATCTCCGGGAATAGAAAGAGAACCGGATAATTTTTTTGCTTTTTTGATTTCCATAATAAATACCTCATTTATATATATCAGCGTTCACAGATTTTGTAATTACGTTTGGTAAGAAGCACTTTGGCCTGCTCCAGGGCTGCATCTGTATAAAATTCGATCTTCAGAACGCCATCTTCAAATTCACGGTTGTGGATGATGCCGATATTTTTGATGCTGACCTTTTCTGTTGCAAGAATGGTTGCGATAGTTGCAATGGCACCGGCCTCATCTGCCACATCAATGTAAAGAACATAGGAGCGGGGGATCAGGCTGTTATCTACAATGTCAATGGAATCACGGTAATCCTTGGAACTTGCGAACATGTCAAAAATATTGTCGGCTTCTCTGTTATCAATGGAACAGCGGATCTGGATCAGCATACGGATAAATTCGTCCAGAACTGTGGAAATGTTTTTCTGGTTTTCCAGGCAGATCTGCTCCCACATAACTGGTGAAGAAGAAGCGATACGTGTGATATCACGGAAACCACCGGCTGCGATCATTTTCATATACTGGGCATCGTTGTCCAGAAGGTTTACAAGATTGACAAGAGCGGAAGCCACGATATGAGGGAGGTGGCTGACTCCTGCCGTGATGAAATCATGTTCTTCCGCAGTGAGAACAAGAGGGATCGCACCAAGAGAGGAAACCAGTTCCGTAAAATCGGAAATCCGATCCAGAGCAACTTCTCCTCCGGGAGTAATGATATAGTAAGCATTTTCCAGGAGATGATCACTGGAATTGGAAAAACCGCTGCGCTCGGAGCCTGCCATTGGATGGCCGCCGATAAATTTTCCCTCGAGTCCAAGTTCGGTTACCTTTTCGTGGATGATACTTTTTACACTTCCCACATCGGTGAGAATGCAGTTTTCTCCAAGAGAATCCTTGATCTTTTCCATGTACTCCACATTGAATTCTACAGGGGCACAGAGAAAAAGATAATCGCAGTTGTATAATCGCTCATCTTCAATATCGCAGATCCCGTCGATCACATTTAAACTGACTGCCTCTGCCAGAGCGTCTCTGTCTTTGTCAAAGGCAAGCAGGCGATAATCCGGGTGAAATTTTCGTATGGTTCTGGCAATGGAGCCGCCGATCAGCCCAAGGCCGATAAAACCTATGGTTTTCATAGTACTTCAGAGTCCTTTCCGGTTACATTTTACTTTTATTCTTTAATAGTGTAAATCACGACTATATTGTAAAAGAAAGTACGAAAAATGTCAACAAATGTTAGAACATGTTTGAAAAAGCATTCCCACAATCTGCACGTTCCATTTTGCGGTATATTTTGCCCGAATTCGGTTGTCGTAGCCCGAAACGGGAATATTACCAATGAACAGTAAAAATAATTGGAC
>ERZ1034946.474-NODE-474-length-19950-cov-20.818145_pt1 | contig 19950 bp, 19 predicted proteins | sample MGYA00520591_ERZ1034946 | MGnify/ENA primary metagenome ERZ1034946 (study PRJEB33766, sample SAMN09781753) | gut metagenome | biome: gut microbiome | host: Homo sapiens | place: Madagascar | study: EMG produced TPA metagenomics assembly of the PRJNA485056 data...
AGGAAGACCTCTTCGTGCTCGAAGCAGCTGCTATCCTCCACGATGTGGGCATTCACGTTTCTGAAGCTAAATACGGCAACTGCGATGGCAAGCATCAGGAAGAATTAGGTCCTGATGAGGCAAGAAAAGTACTGTCAGAAGTCGATGGATTCAAAGCCGCACAGATAGAAAGAATCTGCTGGCTCATTGCCCATCACCATACTTATACGGATGTAACCAGCCTCGACCACCGCATTCTGCTCGAGGCTGATTTCCTGGTCAACTCCTTCGAAGCCCATCTTGCCCCCGAAGCCATCATCACCTTCCGCAATCATGTCTTCCATTCAGCGTCTGCGATCAGTATGCTGAATGATATGTGGGGACTGGAATAAGGAGAATACTTTTGTCTAAGAAATAATAGCACTACTGTCCAATAAAAAAGGGCAATTCAATCTTTGAAACAGTTGAATTATATTCTTTTATGCAGTATTTTGCAATGAAACGTACTTGATAGTGTTGCCATTATCACTTATTGTCTCGTGGCTATTGTGCACCATGATATGCAATTGAAACGCTCGACATATGAAGTTTTGCAGATTCTAAGCATTTCATTGACGGACAAAACCCACCTAAGAGATCTATTTGATAAGACTATTTTCAACGATGTCAAAGAACTCGATTTAGGAAGTTATATTGTCTTGAAGGCAATTCATGCTAAAGAGGCTGATGCGGCGATTGAGAATATGAAGAAGTGTACAGACCCAATTTACGGGGATGGCTTTCGTCATCTTCTTGCAATTTATAAAAAAGGAGGATGGCATGACGCAATTCAAGAAATTGGTAAATGATTAATTTTAATATATGATTAGCTTATGTCAAAGTTTAAAATTCCAGGAGTATCATTCTCCTTAAATCGGGCACTCGGTATCACGCAGGCTAAACAGAAGTTTGCACGTGAAACAGGGATTCCAACCTCTAAGGCCGGATTGGAAAGAAAAATAGGAAAGATGGTGTTGAGTGCCATTTTCGGAAAGAAGCGATGATTTGATATGAGAAAGTTGAATCTTCTATCAATGTGTTTTGTGCTTATGGTTATGCTATCTTGTAACCATAAGCCTAAGGCTTCTGTGATAGAGGTAAATGCTGACAGCCTATCTGAAACAATAAAGATTGCAGCGCCAAGTTCCAATACTAGAACTTTTGTTAATCGGAAAGACACTGGGGAATTGATAGTCTTTACACCGATTTATAACACTGTAGATTTGGTTTGCGGTAAGCGACCAAGCAAAGACACGGATATGTCTGTGAGCTATTGTGCTGAGGCTGCGTTTACAGGGGAATGCTTGGGTTCTTTTGCACATCGCAATGTAGCAGGAAATCATGTGTCTGGTGGTATTTTTTATAGAGGCTACGTGGCTAAAACGAATACGGGGGCTTTTGTTTGGTATCAAGGCAAATGGAAGTTCCTGTATGATAGTTACGCTAGTGAACTTAGGAAAGCGGAAAAGCATAGAGGTATGGGCTTTGGACAGAATATGATTATTTATAATGGGCGAGTTATGCCTAGATTTAGAAAGGATAAGCCATTGAATATTTATCGGGCATTATGCGAGCTAGATGGCAAGCTGTGCATTGTTGAGGCTAAGCAAGCGTTGGCTTATAGCGAATTTGTGGAAAAGTTGGCAAACTTGAAGGTCAAATATGCTCTGTACTTGGATATGGGATCAGGATGGAATTATTCGTGGTATCGAGATTCTGTAGGAATTGTCCATGAAATACATCCAATAAAGCCATGGTCTAAATATCAAACGAATTGGATAGTATTTAAGAAGTAAGCAATATAGTATCTGCCGTTTCATATAATTTAATAAAACGTTAAAACAAGGATGAATGTTTTTAAATTAGGTGTCACTTTTGTGAAGTCTTTGAGTGCTTTATTCGTTCCCAGAAAATGCCCAAAACGAATTGATCATGAGAAAATTGTCGCTGGTGAAAGCTTGGCGTCCGATTCTACACCTTCGGACATTATCGGATATCCAAAGGCTCAGCAGCCACACTATGATCTCTTGCGCTTCCTGGATGCACAGGAGGTTGCCTATACCCAGGCTTTAAGTGAACTGAAAAGAGGTAGAAAACAAAGCCATTGGATATGGTATATCTTCCCGCAACAGAAGGGACTCGGACATAGTTACAATTCAAAATACTATGGCTTGGATGGCGAGGGTGAAGCCAGAGCCTATGTTGAACATGAAATTCTGGGTGATAGACTCCGTGAATGCTGCAAGGCGCTCTTGCTCCACAAGGATAAGGATATCAAATATATCATGGGAAGCGGAATTGACGTGCTGAAACTCAAAACTTCTATGCGTCTCTTCAATAAAGTGAGTCCTAATGATGTGTTTGAGGAAGTATTGGATGCATTCTTTTTAGTAACAGTTAAAAAATAACTTGGTACAAAAATGCTAAGCAGATTTGTACCAAGTTATTTTTAAACTGTTACTTACCTTCATGCTGCAAATAGAACAATTGCTTCTGGCGTTCTATCTCCGTGCGAAGCTGCTCTTCTGTCGGCAGATAAGTCTTGTACTTTGTTGCAAAGAGATGGTCATTATCTTTTAGGATGGAATAACGTGCAATATCCTTGCTCGTCTCTGAACAAAGCACGATGCCGATAGTAGGATTGTCGCCTTCCGTATGCTTCAACTCATCATACATACGGACATACATATCCATCTGTCCCACATCCTGATGGGTGATAGCACCAAGTTTCAAGTCTATGAGGACATAACATTTCAGCACGACATTATAGAACACAAGGTCTATGAAATAATCCTGTGTATCTGTGCGCACCAACTGCTGGCGCCCCATGAAAGCAAAGCCTCGTCCCATCTCCATCATAAACTCCTGCAGGTGGGTGATGATGGCAGACTCCAGTTCTTCCTCAGAATAAGAATCATCCTGCTTGAAGCCTAAGAACTCTGCCACAACAGGGCTTTTCAATAGTTCAAACTGATGTGGTTCAGTCTCTGTCATAGGAAGCGAAGGTTGCACAAAATGACGCTCAAAGTATTGGGTGGAAATGTTACGGTCAAGCGTACGGACGCTCCACATTTCCTTTGAAGCCATTTCGAGATACCAACGAATGGCAGTAGAGTCTTCAACACGAAGAACTTTTGTTATATGTGTCCAAGTAAGATTTTGCAATCGCGATTGCAAAATTCGTATATCATTGATTGCAAGTAGAATTGGCGAAAATAAGCCAAATTTCTTTTGCTAAATCCTTTACCATACTGATGTGTCAATTTCTCAGATAATTGCGCAATAATCTGAGCCCCATACTCAGCACGTGCCTCACCATTCTGTTCTTCTTCCACGATGCGTCGCCCTATGTTCCAATAGGTCTCTATCATCTTATGATTGACGGAGGCATAAGCTTCCTTCCTGCCTTGCTCTATGATGGAGCAGACATCGGTATATAGTCTTGTATTTGTCAATTCATCCATAACTTAAAGCCTTGTTCTTTGGCGATTTTTATCAAACGTAGGCATTCCTCATCCTCTGCAGTTCTCGTGCTTTGCCTGTTATCTCCATATTGTTGAGGGGATAGCCCAGTCTCAAACACTCGAATATCGCTTCGGTCGCTATCTGCCTGTACTTTTCGCTCAGGCTCATAACATATTGCAGCGCGTTCCGTTCATCTCTTAAATATATAGTCGATATTTTTTCTTCCATAACTCTTCATTATTATTGTTTTTGCTGCAAATTTACGATTTAATTTTGAAACAATCAAAGTTTTCACGGCTTTTTTCAATTAAGAAATCCCGGCCATAGGAAGCCTTTCCTACAGCAGGGATTTTTCTATTGGGAATCATCAAGAATGACTTAACTGTCAATTCTTAACTATTAACTATCAACTATTTATACTCGCCCCAAGCCTTGATGTCGATATCCTCGAGCTTGGTGGTGCAGAATGCATAGATGAAGGCACTCGCCAGACGGCTGTTGGTAATCAATGGCACATTCAGGTCGATGGCGGCACGACGAATCTTGTAACCATTGGAAAGTTCACTGCTGGTCAAGTTCTTCGGAATGTTCACCACCATATCGATCTCGTGGTTGTGGAGCATCTCCAAAGCCTTTGGAGCTCCACCCTCGGCTTCCTCTGAAGGCCAGAGCACACGGGTGTTCTCAATGCCGTTCTCGGTGAGGAACTTGCTGGTACCACCCGTAGCATAGAGCTTATAGCCGTGGTCGATGAGCATGTGGGCAGCATCGAGCATATCAACTTTCTGCTTGGCAGAACCTGTAGACAGAAGGATGTTCTTGGCAGGAATGCGATGACCCACTGAGAGCATACTCTTCAGAAGGGCTGTAGATGTATCGTCGCCCAAGCAACCTACCTCACCCGTACTGCTCATGTCCACACCCAATACTGGGTCCGCCTTCTGAAGGCGGTTGAAGCTGAACTGGCTGGCCTTGATACCTACATAGTCGAGGTCGAAGAGGTTCTTGTGTGGCTTCTCTACTGGCAAACCGAGCATCACGCGGGTAGCCAACTCGATGAGGTTGATCTTCAACACCTTACTAACGAATGGGAACGAACGGCTGGCACGAAGGTTACACTCGATAACGAGAATATCATTGTCGCGAGCCATAAACTGAATGTTGAAAGGTCCGTTGATATGAAGTTCCTTGGCAATCTGACGGCCTACTCGCTTCACACGGCGAACAGTCTCCACATACAACTTCTGAGGAGGGAACTGGATGGTAGCATCGCCTGAGTGAACACCGGCGAACTCGATGTGCTCGGAAATGGCATAAGCTATCACCTCGCCATTCTTAGCCACGGCATCCATCTCAATCTCCTTGGCATGCTCAATAAACTTGCTGACTACCACAGGATGATCCTCGCTTACGTTGGCAGCCAACTGCAGGAAGCGCTTCAACTCGTCCTCGTTGGAGCAAACATTCATCGCAGCACCAGAGAGCACGTAGCTTGGACGTACCAGTACAGGGAAACCAACACGCTCGATAAACTTGTCGATATCCTCCATAGAGGTCAAGGCGCTCCACTCTGGCTGGTTGATACCGTTGTTGGTCAGCATCTGAGAGAACTTGGCACGGTCCTCAGCGTTATCGATGTCCTTGGCAGCAGTACCCAGGATTGGCACATTCTGAGCGTCAAGACGCATTGCCAGGTTATTTGGTATCTGGCCACCCGTTGATACGATAACACCATGAGGCTGCTCCATCTCGATGATATCCATGACACGCTCGAAGGTGAGCTCGTCGAAGTAAAGACGGTCGCACATATCGTAGTCGGTAGATACGGTCTCAGGGTTGTAGTTGATCATCACTGAGCGCCAACCCTCCTTGCGAATGGTATTCAATGCCTGGACACCACACCAGTCGAACTCTACAGAAGAACCGATGCGGTAAGCACCTGAACCGAGCACGATGATGGAACGATGGTCGTTCTCGAAGGTGATGTCGCTTTTCACACCTGCGTAGGTTACATAGAGGTAGTTGGTCTGTGCAGGATACTCTGCAGCCAGGGTGTCTATCTGCTTCACTACAGGAAGGATGCCATAGTTCTTGCGAAGGCTGCGGACGGTAAGACCGGCCTTAGCCATGTTGCCCAACTCCTGTTCAAGACCCACGGCACGCGCAATCTGGAAATCGGTAAATCCATAGACCTTGGCGGTACGCAGGAGTTCCTTGTCCAGAGTATTGATGTTGCACTTCTTCATCGCCTCGTCGATATCGATGATGTGCTTCAGTTTCTCGAGGAACCACTTGTCAATCTTGGTGAGTTCATGAATCTGGTCAACAGTATATCCCTTGTGCATGGCCTTGGAAATCACGAACACACGCTTATCTGTTGGCTCCTTCAGGGCTGCATCGATATCATCAATCTCAAGCTCCTTGTTCTCTACGAAGCCGTGCATGCCCTGACCTATCATACGAAGACCCTTCTGAATGGCCTCCTCGAAGTTGCGGCCGATGGCCATCACCTCACCTACTGACTTCATCGATGAACCCAGCTCCTTGTCTACACCACGGAACTTGGACAAGTCCCAACGTGGAATCTTACATACCACGTAGTCCAATGCTGGCTCAAAGAAGGCAGATGTGGTCTTGGTAACAGAGTTCTTCAACTCGAACAGACCGTAACCCATACCGAGCTTGGCTGCCACGAAAGCCAATGGATAACCCGTAGCCTTGGAAGCCAAGGCAGAAGAACGGCTCAGGCGGGCATTCACCTCGATGACGCGATAGTCCTCGCTCTTAGGGTCGAAGGCATACTGCACGTTACACTCGCCCACGATTCCGATGTGACGGATAATCTTGATGGCAAGGGCACGAAGCTTATGATACTCCGAATTGCTCAAGGTCTGAGAAGGAGCGATGACGATACTCTCGCCGGTATGGATTCCTAATGGGTCAAAGTTCTCCATGTTACAAACTGTGATACAGTTGTCGTAACGGTCGCGAACCACTTCATACTCAATCTCCTTCCAGCCCTTCAAACTCTTCTCTACCAATACCTGTGGAGAGAAAGAGAAAGCTTTCTCGGCGAGTTTGTTCAGTTCCTCCTCGTTGTCGGCGAAGCCAGAACCAAGTCCACCCAAGGCATAGGCAGCACGGATGATGACAGGATAACCCAACTCGGCAGCAGCCTTGCGGGTCTGCTCGATGTTCTCGCAAGCCTCGCTCTTGATGGTCTTCACGTTGATTTCATCAAGCTTCTCGACGAAGAGCTCGCGGTCCTCGGTATCCATGATGGCCTGTACAGGAGTACCCAGCACCTTGACATTATATTTCTCCAAGATACCCTGACGATAAAGCTCGACACCACAGTTGAGGGCAGTCTGACCACCGAAACTAAGGAGGATTCCGTCTGGCTTCTCCTTCTGGATGACACGCTCTACGAAGTAGGGCTGCACAGGCAGGAAGTAAATCTGGTCGGCAACGCCTTCCGAAGTCTGTACGGTTGCAATATTAGGGTTAATGAGCACGGTCTCGATACCTTCCTCGCGCAAAGCCTTCAATGCCTGCGAACCAGAGTAGTCGAACTCGCCTGCCTCACCTATCTTCAAGGCTCCTGAACCCAAGAGGAGCACTTTCTTTATATTTTCGTCTTTCATTTTTTTCCTAATTATTTAAGTGTTTCTACAAACTTATCAAACATGAACTCTGTATCCACAGGGCCTGAGCAAGCCTCTGGGTGGAACTGGCTTGAGAACCAAGGATTCACCTTGTGGCGGATACCCTCGTTGGAGCCATCATTCATATTTACAAAGAGTTCCTCCCAATCGTTGCCCAATGTCTTGGCATCAACCGCATAACCGTGGTTCTGAGAGGTGATGTAGCAGTTGTTGGTTCCTACCATGCGTACTGGCTGGTTGTGTGAGCGGTGACCATACTTCAACTTGTAGATAGTAGCACCGGCAGCCTTGGAAAGCAACTGGTTACCCATACAGATACCACAGATAGGCTTGCGGCTCTGGCTGATCTGCTTGCGGATGATATTGACAGCATCCTCGCACATATCAGGGTCGCCAGGTCCGTTGGCCAAGAACAAACCATCAAAGTCCATATCGGTATAATCGTAGTTCCATGGCACGCGAATCACCTCTACACCTCTGTTGATGAGACAACGGATGATGTTGGCCTTCACACCACAGTCGACCAGTACCACCTTCTTGCCGGCTCCCTCGTTGTAGCGGATAATCTCCTTGCAGCTCACCTGGTCTACAAAGTTTACTCCCTCATAGTTAGCCTCAGGGATGTTGTCGGGCTCATCGTCGAAAATAATCTTACCCATCATCACACCATGCTCACGAAGAACCTTAGTCAACTGGCGTGTGTCGATACCCGTAATGCCGGGCACCTTCTCGCGCTTCAACCAGTCGGCAAGGCTTTCCACTGCATTCCAGTGGCTGTACTGCTCGCTGTAATCGCTCACAATGATGGCAGAAGCATAAATCTTGTCACTCTCCATGAAGGTTGGCAAACCGTTTTTCTCGAAAGTGAATGGTGGCACACCATAGTTGCCTACAAGTGGGTAAGTAAGTGTCATCAACTGACCGGCATAAGAAGGGTCGGTCAAGCTCTCGGGATAGCCCATCATGGCTGTGTTGAACACAACCTCGCCTGCTACGGGGGCATCATATCCGAAAGATTTGCCATGGAATTGGGTTCCATCGCTCAAAACTAAGGTTACATTTTTCATATCTGATATTCTTTTTCTTTATTTCATACTCATTAGAACAAATGAATTCTCCACTCTTTGTTCTTTCACTTATTTATGATAAACATTCTCTATGTAGTTCACGAAAGACTGGTTGCAAAGCTTGGTGCCGCCGGGAGTGGGATAATGGCCTGTAAAGTACCAGTCGCCCTTGTGGTTGGGTATGGCCTCGTGCAGTCCCTCAATACTCTGGAACACAAGTTGGATAGGAGTCGTCATGCCCTCTGGTCTTAGCATCTCTACTATCTTCTCGTTCAACTCCTCGGTGGTGAATGGCTTGTAGATGGCACGCACAGGATTGATCTGCTCTTCCTTTGGCTTCAGCAACTCGGCTTTACAAGCCTCGTAGGTCTGCTCGATGATGTCGCTCATCTTGCGTTCTTTCAGCAACTGGATGGCAGCACGGAACACACAGAACTCTTCCAGTCGGGCCATATCGATGCCGTAATAGTCGGGATATCGTATCTGTGGAGCACTCGACACAACGACAATCTTCTTAGGATGCAGACGGTCGAGGATGCGGAGAATACTCTCCTTCAAGGTAGTTCCTCGAACGATGCTGTCGTCGATGATGACCAGGTTGTCCACCTTAGGTTCGATGCTTCCGTAGGTTACATCGTACACGTGGCTCGCCAGGTCGTTACGGCTGTTGCCCTCTGTTATGAAGGTACGAAGTTTGATATCTTTCCAGGCTATCTTCTCAGAGCGAACAAAGTCGCCGAGGATTTCGTTGAGTTCTTCTTTCGAAGGAACATGGTCGAGATTGGCTATCTGCTCTATCTTGGTTTCGTTGAGATATTTCTTGAATCCGCTCAGCATACCATAGTAAGCCACTTCGGCAGTATTCGGAATGTAGCTGAACACGGTGTGGTCCACATCATAATCGACGGCCTTCAGAATTGGCTGGGTCAACTGCTCGCCCAACTGCTTGCGCTCCTGATAAATATCCTTGTCGGAACCGCGACTGAAGTAGATGCGCTCGAACGAGCAAGCTGAATCTCCCTTCTGATCCATGATGCGCTCGATGGTGCATTCGCCATTCTTCTTGACAAGAAGCGCCATACCTGGCATGAGTTCCTGCACTTCCTCTGCCTCCAGGTCGAAGGTGGTCTGCAACACAGGGCGCTCGCTTGCCACAACTACAATCTCGTCGTTCTTATAGTAAAAAGCAGGACGGATGCCCCAGGGATCGCGCATAGAGAACATCTCGCCCGAACCGGTAATACCACAGACTACATAGCCACCGTCGAAGTCTTTCATCGTTGTCTTGAGCACGTTGCTCATCTTCACGTGGTCTTCTATATAGTTGGTGATGTCGGTATTCTGCATCTCCATCGCCTTGGCAGCAATGAAGTTTCGCTCCACCTCACGATCCAGACGATGGCCCATGAGTTCGAGCATGATGTAGGTATCGCTGTAGATGCGTGGGCTCTGGCCCTGACGTGTAAGCTCCTGGAATATCTCATCCACATTGGTCATGTTGAAGTTACCGCAAAGACAGAGGTTCTTAGCCTTCCAGTTGTTGCGGCGCAGGAAAGGGTGCACATACTGTATGCCGCTCTTTCCCGTGGTGCTATAGCGCAAGTGGCCCATATAGAGCTCGCCAGCAAAGGGGAGCTCTTCCTTGGCATACTGAGCGTCGGCAAACTGCTCGGGTGTCAGGTTCTTGAAGTTGGCATTAGCCTTGCCGAAAATCTCTGTAACGGCATTCTTGCCCTCTGCCCTTTCACGGAACATGTATTCATGTCCGGGCTTTCCACCCAATTTGACACAGGCCATACCTGCTCCTTCCTGGCCACGGTTGTGCTGCTTCTCCATCATCAGATAGAGCTTATTGAGTGCGTACATCCATGTGCCGTACTTCTGCTGGTAATACGATAAAGGCTTGAGCAATCTGATCATTGCCACGCCGCATTCATGTTTTAATGGTTCCATCTCGCTTATTATCCTTGATATCTTATAGTTAAATTTATTTCGTTGATATTCTTCTTCCTTCTATCTTCACTCATCGTTCTTCCTCCCCTCATTCGTTAGTCCTCCTTCATTCGTTGTTCATTCCTCCTTCATTACTTCACTTTCTTCCTCCTTCATTTGTCATTCTTCATTTGCAACGTCCTCCCTCTATAAAAAAAGGGAAACGTCAATAAATGACGATTCCCTTAATTATATCATTCGACTGTAACTGACTTAGCTAAGTTTCTTGGCTGGTCAACATCCTTACCCTTGCAAACGGCAACATGATACGCCAAGAGCTGAAGAGGGATAGTAGCCAATAATGGCTCTAAGCACTCCAAAGTCTCAGGCAGTTCGATGACTTCATCGGCAATTTTGGAAATGGTTTCGTCGCCCTTGCTGACAATAGCAATGACACGTCCATTACGAGCCTTTACCTCCTGAATGTTGGAGAGTACCTTCTCGTACATGAAATTGTGTGTAGCAATAACTACTACTGGCATATCGCTGTCGATAAGAGCGATAGGACCATGCTTCATTTCTGCAGCAGGATAACCTTCTGCATGGATATAGCTGATTTCCTTCAACTTCAAGGCTCCTTCCAAAGCCACAGGATACTGGAAGCCACGACCCAGATATATAAAGTTGCGCGCATAGGTGAATGTGCGGCTGAGGTCGGCTATCTTGTTGTTCAACTTCAGCACCTCCTTCATCTTCTCTGGGATGTTCCAAAGTTGTTCTGTAATGTTCTGGTACTCATCGGCGCTGATGGTTCCCTTCTCATTGCCAATGGCCAATGCAAGAAGGGTAAGTACTGTCACCTGACCGGTGAAGGCCTTGGTTGACGCCACACCGATTTCAGGACCTACGTGAATGTAAGTTCCTGTATCTGTCTCGCGGGCAATGCTGGAGCCGATAGAGTTACAGATGCCATAGATGAAAGCTCCCTTCTCCTTGGCCAACTTGATGGCAGCCAAGGTATCGGCAGTCTCGCCACTCTGAGAAATAGCTATCACCACATCGTCACTGGTCACCACAGGGTTGCGGTAACGGAATTCGGAAGCATACTCTACCTCTACTGGCACACGACAATAATTCTCAATCATCTGCTTGCCTATCAAACCTGCATGCCATGAGGTTCCACAAGCTACGATGATAAAGCGCTTGGCATTGAGCAGCTGCTGACGATGGTCGGTAATAGAGCTGAGCACTACGCCCATCTCTGTCTCTTTCTTGGTTGTGGCTTCGTCGCCATCGGTCATCACGCGGGTTTCTACCGTACGGTTTACCACACGGCCACGCATACAGTTGCGCAGACACTCTGGCTGCTCGAAGATTTCCTTCAGCATGAAGTGAGGGAATCCACCCTTCTCTATCTGACCCAAGTCCATGTCGACAGTCTGAATCTCTGGATTCAGCTTCACGTTCTGGATATTGGTAACCTGAAGTTCCTCGCCCAGACGCATGATGGCGATGTTGCCATCTTCCAGATAAACCACCTTGTCGGTATATTCTATAATAGGTGTGGCGTCTGAACCAAGATAGAACTCACCTTCCTTGCCAATACCTACAACGAGGGGACTTTGCTTGCGTGCGGCAATAATCTGGTTGGGTTCATTCTTGTCGAGCAAGGCTATGGCATAAGCACCGATAACCTGGCGAAGAGCCACCTGTACTGCTGTCAGCAGGTCGAGTTTCTTTGTAATCTGGATATATTCTATAAGCTGTACCAACACCTCAGTATCGGTATCGCTCTTAAACTCAACTCCCTTTGCTATCAGGTTTTTCTTGATGGCGGCATAATTCTCAATAATGCCGTTGTGGATGATGGCAAGATTCTTTGAGGAAGAATAGTGAGGGTGAGCATTGACTGATGATGGCTCACCATGGGTAGCCCAACGGGTATGGGCAATGCCTACCGAACCACTCACGTCCTTGTCGGCACAGTAAGCTTCCAGGTCGGCAACTTTTCCCTTTGCCTTATATACATTAAGTGATCCGTCCTCGCTGATAAGAGCTACACCAGCCGAGTCGTAACCACGATATTCCAATCGTTTGAGTCCCTTGATAAGGGCTGGATAAGCCTGTCCCTTACCCAAATATCCTACGATACCACACATATTTTAATATAATTGAAATTCATAATTAAGTTTGTCCTTACTTACACAAACTGACAGTAAGTGTAGCCAAAGATAAAATTGAGGAAACCAATCCTATCCAGAATGTAACAGAGTTGCTCAGGCCTGCGGTACCTTTCTTGGCTCCATTAGGTTCTACATATACGATGTCGTTCTGCTGCAAATAGAAATAAGGAGAATTGATGATGTTGGCATCTGTCATATCCAATCGGTGCGCTTCCTTTTTGCCAGTTGCATCCTCGCGGATAAGCAGAATATTCTTGCGTTTACCCTGCAAGCCTAAGTCACCGCTTTGTGCCAACGCCTCTACTATGCTCATCTTCTCGTTTGGTACTGTAACGACACCCGGGCTTCCCACTTCGCCTGTTACAACGACGCGGAAACTCGCCATACGTACTGTTACCGTCGGAACTTCACCATCCTTGAAATATGGCTGGATTTTAGATTTCACCAAATTCTCGCATTCTCTTCCAGTCAAGCCCACTACATGAATCTTGCCGACAACAGGAAGATCTATGAAGCCTTCATTGTCAACCAAGTAATATTGAAGATTCTGGTTTTGTGAAGAAGACATCATAGACTTAGAATATAGATTGAAAGGCTCTGCCAAATCCTCGTTAACCGCTTTTACGATAATCGACAATTGGTCTTTTGGCATAATTTTAGCATCATACAACATTCTCGATGCGCTCAAATTGAGAGAATCTATATTCTGAAAATAAGCCACTTGCTTAGCACTTTGGCAACCGCTAAGTGCCAAAATCATAGTAGAAACTACTACTACAACTAATAACAGTTTTTTCATTATCGGCAATTTGTTTATAGTTTTGCGTGCAAAAGTACGTCATTTTTCTTAAATGTACAAATGTTTAGTCAACAAATTGTAAAAAACGACGCATTTTTGCACGACATCTTTACTTATCCGAGCTCCACTGAGGAAAGATGCGAAAGCTTTGATGGCTTAAAATTTCCTCATCAAAGACGAAAGTTGAGCTATTTATCCTCTATTCCGTTGGAAGGAAGGTTGAAACTGTAACTGTTGTCGAAGATCTTTCTTACCTTATTGATCTCAACAAAGGTTGTACCACCACCTTCACCGAAGCTACCGCTCAAATAGGCAATTTTGTCCTCTGCCTCCAGATAGCCCTTCTGACGAAGCATACGTACAGCGGCTGTAAACATGGCCTTGGTAGAAATCTGATCCTTCTGCACGATTGGGATAACACCATAACTCAGGTTGAGCCAGCGCTGAAGTTTCTCCTTATAGCAGATGGCCAGCACTGGGTTTGGACCACGGAAAGCTGCCAAATCGCGGGCTGTCTGACCCGTCTCGCCATCGGTAATGATTCCCTTAACACCCAACTTCTGGGTGGCCTCGATGGCTGCATGGGCCAGGAAGAGTTTCTGGTCAATAACGCCCTCCTCCATTGGGTCTATATCGTTGACGGGCGATTTGTCCTTCTCGGCCTGTTCTGCAATACGTGCCATGGTCTGTACAGCCTCGAGTGGATATTTTCCGCTGGCTGTCTCGCCACTAAGCATCAAGGCATCGGTACGATAGAAGATGGCATTGGCAATATCTGTCACCTCGGCACGAGTAGGACGAGGGTTGTGAATCATCGTATGAAGCATCTGTGTTGCCACGATAACAGGCTTCTTGGCCTTGATGCACTTGGCGATGATGCGACGCTGAATACCAGGAATCTTCTCAATAGGTACCTCAATACCCAAATCACCACGGGCAATCATGATACCATAAGAAGCCTCGATAATCTCGTCGATGTTATCGACACCTTCCTGATTCTCTATCTTCGAGATGATCTTGATGTCGCTATGATGCTCGTCCAGAATGTCCTGAACGGCTTTCACATCGGCAGCACTACGCACAAATGAATGGGCGATGAAGTCGATGTCAAGTTCGATGGCCAAGAGAATATTCCTGCGGTCCTTCTCGGTAAGCGCAGGAAGATCGATGTGCTCGCCAGGAACATTGACACTCTTGTGAGCACCCAGAGTTCCTTCGTTCTGCACCTGAGCCACCAGCATGGGACCGGTATTCTCGATCACCTTCATATCCAACTCGCCATCGTCGAAGAGCAGGTCGTCGCCTACCTTCACGTCATCGGTAATATTGGGATAGCTGAGATTGACAATATCATGAGAAGAGTCCATCTCTGGACGGCCGAAAATCTTCACCACATCACCTATATTATAATGTATAGGCTCCTTGACTCCTGTGGTACGAACCTCAGGACCCTTGGTGTCTATTAGAATACCGATATGGGGAGATACAGCTCTTACATTATTGACAATGGTGCGGATTCCTTCTTCTGAGGCATGAGCGGTGTTCATACGAACCACATTCATGCCCGCAAAAAACAACTTACGGATAAAGTCCTGATCGCAGTGGCGGTCGCTGATGGATGCAACAATCTTGGTCTGTTTCATATCTTTTTTACCTTAATTTCTAAAAACTCTGCAAAGTTACAAAGAATTTTTGAAAAACAAAGCATTATGTGCTGATTAAATATCCAAGTCTGGTGCTTTTTCACTACCGGCAGCAGCCTCGAACTTCGGCATGGTGTCAAAACCGAACAAACCGGCGATAATGGCATTGGGCATGCGACGCACCTTCACGTTGTATGACTGCACGGCCTCATTGTACTTGCGACGGGCCTCGCTGATACGGTTCTCAGTGCCTTCCTCCTGTATCTGGAGCGACTTGAAATTCTCGCTTGCCTTGAGCTCAGGATATCTTTCTGCCACCAACATGAGCTTGGAGAAAGCGTTGGTCAACTCGCCCTGAGCAGCGGTAAACTGCTTCAGGTTAGCCTCGGTCAGATTATTAGCGTCAAGCTTCACCTGTCCCACGGCAGCACGGGCCTTTGTCACCTGCTCGAAGGTTTCGCGCTCATGCTTGGCATAAGCCTTCACTATCTTCGCCAGCTGAGGCATCATGTCGGCACGACGCTGATACTGAGTCTGCACATTGGCAAGCTCGGTGGTAACTTCCTCCTGAGAACTTACCATACCATTGTAACCACTAAACAACCAAAGCACTAATACTACAATTACTGCTACAATAATCCAACCTGTTTTCTTCATAATTTTCTATTCTATTTTAATAACTGTTTATCTAAATCCAAATTGCGTAAAATGGAATGCATAAAAGACGCTGTTTGCCCTTAATAGACGACCGAGCCTGTTCTTAATAGACGACCGAGCCTGCCCTTAATAGACGACCCGCCAAGTTCTTCCCAAGCATCCCAGACTTACCATCCTCCACCGGCTCCTCCTCCGCCAAAGGAACCTCCGCCAAAGGAGCCTCCAGAGAAGCCGCCACCCGAAGAGCCTCCGCCTCCTCCGAAAAAGAAAGGCGGGAAAAAGTCGTCATCATGTCGGCGGGATGAGCGCTTATTCTTATTTCGCTGACTCGTATCGGGCTTAATGACTCCAAACACTTCCAGCAAATAACGTACCAACATATACACAGGAATACCGAAGAAGACAGCAAGCAGAATCACGACAAGAACCCAGTCGTCCTCGCCTATCGTACCGTCATCAATATCCGAAATTCCCGTCTTGCCGCTCTTCACCTTATTATATATAGCACGGCTCGTAGCTACTACAGCCTCGGCAGGCATATTCTTTTTCATGTTGGGAACAATACAAGCCCTGGCGATATCATCACAGTCGACATCCGTCAACTCCCCCTCAAGTCCCATACCGGGAGCAATGAAGTACTTATGGTCTTCGACAGCCACAACCACCACCAAACCACGACGTGTCTTCTTGTCTCCCACACCGTAGTCATTGCCCAGATCTTGAGCCACACGGAAGGCATCGCCATTTTCCACTTTGCCCACAATGACAAACACATTCTGTACCCTGCACTCCTTGTTGAGCTTATCCAGGTAGAAATTGGCAGAATCAAGCGCCTGTTTGTCTATATAATGATCAGGGTCAGACACATACTGCGTCGAGTTTTGCAGGTATGGTACAGGTATATTCTTAGCGTTCCATACCTTCGAAGCCCCAGCAAAAGAGACCGACAGGCACAGACATAGAGTCAATATATAATATCTCAGTTTTTCCATTTTTGCTATTTTCGGTACAAAAATACGCAATAAAAACCTTATACGCAAATACTTAGGGCATTATTTTTTCAAAAAAAGTGCTAACAATTTTGTTATATCGCAAAAAACTTGTATCTTTGCACACCGAATTCAAGATAAAACATCGTAAAAACAGAAAAAAACAATAGGAAAATGACAAAAGCAGATATCGTCAACGAGGTGTCTTTGGCCACAGGAATGCCAAAGAAAGAAGTAGGTATTGTGGTAGAAGCGTTCATGGACGCAGTTAAGGAGAGCCTTCTCAAGAAGAAGGAGAATGTATACCTTCGTGGCTTCGGCAGCTTTAACATCAAGCGCAGAGCAGCTAAGACAGCCCGCAACATCTCCAAAAACACTACTATCACCATCCCAGCTCACGACCTGCCTTGCTTCAAGCCAGCAAAGAGCTTCGTTGAAGAGATGAAGGGCTAATCTACACGACCCTCAATCCAAGAGACACAGCAAGACGAAAGAGCTGCAAGTCGAAAGATTAATAAGGAAACAACATTATATAATAACAATATTTTAAAATTTTAAAATCATGCCAAACGGAAAGAAAAAGAAGGGCCACAAGATGGCTACTCACAAGCGTAAAAAGAGATTACGTAAGAATAGACATAAGAGCAAGTAAATCCTTGCTCTCAGTCTTTTCTGGCTGAGGGGGCATGTCAGCTTAAAAAAGTTTGACATGCCCTTTTTTATTCACTTACATTTTAAGAATTTGAAGACTATGACAAGCGAAGTTGTAATTGATGTCCAACAGAAGGATATTTCAATAGCGCTCATGGAGGACAAACAACTGGTGGAATACCAGAACGAACCCCGTGAGGCTTCATTCTCTGTGGGCAACATCTACATAGCAAAAGTAAAGAAACTGATGCCAGGTCTTAACGCATGCTTTGTGGATGTAGGTTATGAGCGCGACGCCTTTCTTCATTATCTTGATTTAGGAAGTCATTTTAATTCTTACCAGAAGTACCTTAAACAAGTACAGAGCGACAGAAAGAAACTTTTCCCATTCTCTAAAGCCAGCAAGCAGCCCGACCTCGAAAAGGACGGAAGCATCCAGAACATTCTGAAGACTGGACAGGAAGTGCTGGTGCAAATCGTAAAAGAACCCATTTCAACCAAGGGACCAAGACTGACTGGCGAAATCTCTTTTGCCGGACGTTACTTGGTACTCATGCCATTCGGTGACAAAGTTTCTGTTTCGTCAAAGATTAAGAGCGGTGAGGAACGTACCCGACTCAAGCAGCTCATCCACAGCATCAAGCCCAAAAACTGCGGAGTAATCGTCCGCACGGTGGCTGAAGGCAAAAGGGTGGCTGAACTTGATGCCGAATTGAAAGTCTTGGTGAAGCGATGGGAGGATGCAATCGCCAAGGTACAGAAAACTCAAAAGAGACCACAGCTCGTCTTCGAGGAAACCGGCAGAGCTGTTGCTCTGCTTCGCGACTTGTTCAATCCTTCTTACGAAAACATCTTTGTCAACGACGAGGATGTGATGAAGGAGGTGAAGCATTACGTTTCACTCATTGCACCAGACAAGGCAAACATCGTGAAGCTCTATACAGGAAAGGTACCTATCTTCGACAACTTCAACATTACTAAGCAGATTAAGTCTGGCTTCGGACGTGTGGTCAACTATAAGCACGGAGCTTATCTTATTATCGAGCACACCGAGGCGCTGCATGTAGTGGATGTCAACAGCGGCAACCGCACCAGAGAAAAAGGTCAGGAGGCTAACGCCCTTGATGTAAACCTGGGTGCTGCAGACGAACTGGCAAGACAGTTGAGGTTGCGAGACATGGGAGGCATCATTGTTGTCGATTTCATCGACATGAATCTGGCAGAAGACCGACAGATGCTCTACGAGCGTATGTGCAAGAACATGCAGAAGGATCGTGCCAAGCACAACATTCTGCCTCTGAGCAAGTTCGGACTGATGCAGATTACACGCCAGCGTGTAAGACCTGCCATGGATGTGAATGTAGAGGAAACCTGCCCTACCTGTTTCGGTACTGGCAAGGTGAAGTCGAGCATTCTGTTTACCGATCAACTGGAAAGAAAAATCGACCAACTGGTCAACAAGATTGGCGTCAAGAAGTTCACGCTGTATGTCAATCCTTATGTTGCCGCATTCATCAACAAGGGTTTCGTTTCCCTTCGCCTGAAGTGGCAATTCAAGTATGGATTCGGAATCAAAGTCGTTCCTTCTCAGAAACTGGCTTTCCTTCAGTACGAATTCTACGACAAGGACAACCAATTCCTCGACATGCAGGAAGAACAGGAGACGAAGTAAAGAAAATAAAAATCGCTGCTTTCAACGTTGAAAGCAGCGATTTTTGTGTATAGAGAGAACTCGAATCTCGAAAGCGGAAACCATCACGTTGAGATACAAGCCCCTATTATTTCTTTTTCTGAGGAATAACAAGCGAAGCTCCTATACTTATCACGATAACTGCCAGGATGATGAGCAGCGAAGCCACAGCATCAATCTCAAAGTATTCGTGAACGAGCAGCTTCAAACCGATAAACAGCAACAGGAAACAAACACCCGTCTTCAGATATCTGAACCTGTCGGCCACAGCTGCCAAGAGGAAGAACATGGCTCGCAAACCAAGAATGGCAAAGATGTTGGAGAAGAACACTACATAAGGATCGAGCGACACAGAGAACACTGCAGGAATACTGTCGAAAGCGAATATCAAATCGCTGAACTCTATCACCAACACGGTGATTACCAAGGGCTTTAAGTGGAAATACTTAGAGCAGAACTTTACCACAGGATGATTGGCTGTATCGACATGAGCCTCCTTGTTGCGGTCGAGATACATCTTGATTCCGCTATACATAAGCAACACACCGAAGACCAACAACACCCAGTCAAAACGGCTGATAATGGCAGCTCCTAAGAAGATGAAAACAAAGCGAAGCACAATAGCGCCCATGATGCCCCAGTTGAGCACATGCTGATATTGTTTCTTGTCGACACCAAATGCAGTGAAGATCATCATCATCACAAACAGATTGTCTACCGACAACGTCTTTTCTATCAGATAACCAGAGATATAGGCAATGGTCATGTACTTGCGATACTGATGCAGACTACCCTCAAAGTCATCCGGGTTCAACTGAAGATGAGAAGCATAACGCGTAGCTACAGCCTGAAGATCGTTGAAATCGTGAATTCCGTGTACCATGTCGCCATGAAACCACAGGAATACCGAGAAACCCAATGCCAGGATGATCCAAACTCCAGTCCAGATTCCTGCCTCCTTGATAGACACAACATGTGCCTTACGGTCGATAGCAAGCATGTCTACCAACAGTATGGCTACAATGAAGACGATGAATCCGCCTAAAAACAATAATTCTTGCATTTTTACCTCACTATGTGTTTATTACATTATTTATTGAAATCGCGAAAGTTGAGTTATTTATATGTTTTACCTGGTTATGATTTCTTCTATCAGTCCCTCAAGAGCATCCTCTAAAAGAGTGATGACAA
>ERZ1034946.476-NODE-476-length-19877-cov-6.205781_pt1 | contig 19877 bp, 14 predicted proteins | sample MGYA00520591_ERZ1034946 | MGnify/ENA primary metagenome ERZ1034946 (study PRJEB33766, sample SAMN09781753) | gut metagenome | biome: gut microbiome | host: Homo sapiens | place: Madagascar | study: EMG produced TPA metagenomics assembly of the PRJNA485056 data set...
ACATTCGCCATCCATGGCTCAAGTCTCACTCTCGGCAACGTCCTGTTGCCGAGTCGCTGTATGTGCTCTGAACATTAAGAAATTCTAATATCCTGCACAAGTCACAAATTCCTGCCTATACCAGCCTGACATCCTATTTTTACTTTTTCGCTTCCCCACTTTGCAAATAAATTTGCTCGTGGGAAAAACCGAATATTTAATTTTAATGTAGTTTGCTATATAACTAACCAAATACTCCTGTCATAAACTTTATTCATACCAACCTAACCTGCCATCTGCAGCTTCTCTTGTATACTTTGGTATAAAAAAAGTCCCTGACAGTTTTTTTACTACTGTCAGGGACGAATCTTCTCGTGGTGCCACCCTTATTCGCTGTGTATTTCTGGTGCTTCAGACTATAACCTATTTAATAGATTTATGAAACAAAAAAGCTGATTCCCGAAATCGGAAATCAGCCACCAATTACACAACCTCTATGATACAGAAGGATTATCCTTCGATATCTCACCCCTGTAACGTGGGGAAACGGCTCCGCTACTTTCTATTCACTTCGCATCTAACGAATCCATTCCAAACAAACTATACCACTGATTCACACCAACCATCAGCTCTCTGAAGATAATCATTCGATGTACTTACTTTCGCTCATTGATTTTATCTATTCGATTAGTTTTCTTAACTTGCCTGTTATGTTATCACTTTACAGTGCTAACGTCAATTGATAAATTTTAATTTTTGTATATTTTTTTCTTCTGCTGATGTGCAACAATTTTTATCAAGGTCTTCTGTGGCACATACCTGCTTCCTGTGGTGGAGAATTTCATGGTTGCGGTAGGCACTATGACTACCCTTCTCTTCTTCATTTGGTCTATGGCATAGTTTGCACAGTACTCAGCTGATATGCCTTTTAAGGCAAATTCTACATTTGCCACGCTGTTAAACTCTGTATCTACCGGTCCCGGACACAGACACCCGATGTATACCTGGCTCTTTCTCTGACGCAGCTCCTCTGCTACTGCCCTTGTAAGGCTTGCCACATATGCCTTTGTAGCGTAATAGGTCGCCATAAATGGTCCTGCTGGCAGCAGTCCTGCGGAGCTTGCTACGTTTAAGATATAGCCGCCATGCTGCTTCTCCATCTTTTTGACCATGCTCTTGGTGAGATAATGCACTGCTTTAACATTGACATCTATCATACTGAGCTCTTTGTCTATGTCAGTCTCATCAAAGCGTCCACAGTCACCAAAACCTGCGTTATTGATGAATACACCGATTTTCTTGTCTGAGATTTCTTCTACTAAACGTCTGCACTCTGATATTTGACCAAGGTCTGCAAGGATTATCTGACTCTCTACCTCTGCGGCGTCAAGCTTGGCTTTTATCTCATTTAAGCGGTCTTCTCGTCTGGCTACAAGAATTATTTTGTAGCCTTCTCTGGCGAGGCGTTTTACGAATTCTTCACCGATGCCTGAGCTTGCGCCGGTGATTACGGCATAGGAATGTTTTTGGTTCATATGCTTTACCTCCATGATTGTTTGGCGGTTGTCAAATGTAGTATAGGCTTTGAAGGTGTGCATGGCGGATACAGGTTAATATTTGTTCCGGGTTTCGGATATAAGATTTTCTAAACGCTCTGATAAAAGCTTTGATAACCTGACGCAGCCGCTCAACCGACAAAACCTGCCACTGGCAGCTTTTGTTGGACGCATTGGCGCATTCGCCATCCATGGCTCAGGTCTCGCTCTCGGCAACGTCCTGTTGCCGAGTTGCTGGTTTGTGTACAGAGCATTAAGGAAATCTAATATCCTGCACAGTCACAAATATTAACCTGTATCCGCCATGCACACCATCGCAAGTTTTAGTTACATTTGACAGCCTTGATTAACAATTTTCAACTTTACTTTATGCTATATGCAAATTTATTTTATATTCAACAATATATCCGATTAAGCACCATACATATAACATTTAATTCATATTAACATAATAAATGTAACTAGGTTGTATTTCACTTAGTCCAGATTATCACCTTTATGCAGCTCCCAGAAATTCGGCCCCAGATTGCCACTCCTAAGATGCTCTCTACACAATGCCACATATGAGCTATTGCCGCCGAGGACTACCTGATCTCCCTCTCTGATTATTCCATGCTCATTGAATCTGGCATTACATCTGGCGGCTTTTCCACACCAGCACACTGTCTTTATCTCTTCGATTACGTCTGCCCAGGCAAGAAGCCACATACTTCCCGGAAAAAGCTCATTTCTGAAATCGGCTCTTAATCCATAGCAGATTACAGGGATTCCCAAATCGTCTACTATGTGCACAAAAAATTCGATTTGCTCCTTACTGCAAAACTGGGCTTCATCTATGATGAAGCAGTCATATTCTTTCAGGGCTTCATCAGACATTGCAAGTATTGTCTCTACCAGCACACAGGGCCTCTCAAGTCCTATTCTGGACTTGATTATAAGCTCGCCGTCTCTGGTGTCTGTCTGTGGCTTTGCCAGTAATGCCCGCTTGCCTCTTTCTCTGTAATTGTATTCTACCATCAGGGCATTTGCTGTTTTGGAGCTGCCCATTGCCCCATATCTGAAAAATAATTTTGCCATTTGTATCAACCAATCTGTTTTTTTATAAAATATATTATACCCTTAGACTGAATTATTTTCTACCTAAATCAATATATTATACTTCCACCATGGTCTTCGCCTCAAGGCGATACATATTAATACCAAAGTATGTAATATAAGCTGCCGTTTGTTGGCTGGTTTTATGAATTTTTTTCCTCGTGCTTCTCCATAAAGTAAATTCTGGACCCAAAATCCTGGAAATATCTGGTCTTGTCACTATATCCGGTTGCAGCAAAGCTCTGGTGCAGCTTCACACCGCCCATAAGCACTGAGCCTCTTGCTGTGTACTCTTCCTTTTCACCCGGCATGGTGACAAATTTGGCAAGCACATTGTGTACCAGTGAGTCCGGCTTCACATGGATAGGGGCTGCTGTGTTTACCAGATCTCCAAAATTCTTGATATTGTATCTCAAATCTCTGTTGGAGAAATCATACTTTGTCTTTGCATCAAGTCCCTTTGGGGTGTACTGCTCAAACTGGCTGTTTGGCTGTACCAGCTCCTGCATTATCATTCCGACCGCCCGCTCCTTATTCTTACTTACACAGGTCCACTCATGGACATTGTCATTTCTGCCTCTGTAGAAGCTGCCAAACTGAAGCGTCTCTCTCCAATTCTTATAAGTCTGAATCTGCTGGGCTATTTCCTCTAAATCCTCTTTTTTCATATCACAGAGGTTGCATTCATATCCGCAGACACCAAAGGCTGCCACATTAAATCTGGTGGTAAGAGGTGTTGTCCTCAATGTCTGATGGTTTGGACAGGCTGATACATGGGCTGATACTGTAGACATTGGATAGCCATAGCTGTAACCTGTCATGCCATTTACCCTGTAAAGCGCATCTGTGTCATCACTAGCCCAGATTTGTGGGAAAAATGATAAAATTCCTAAATCAAATCGATTGCCTCCTGCGGCACAGCCCTCAAAGAGGATTTCTGGAAATTGCTCTGTCAAATCCTTCATCATCTTATAGAGTCCCAATATGTACCTGTGGGCTGTCTCACCCTGACGGTCTGCAGACAGATACTGTGAGTGATAGTCAGAGAAGATTCTGTTCATATCCCACTTGATGTATTTTATATTGGCAGATGAAAATACTGATGCCATCTGCCTGGTCATATAGTCCACAACCTCTGGATTGGCAAAATCAAGGATTCTCTGATTTCGTCCCTCTGTATGATGCTTTCCCGGTATTTCCATAACCCAGTCCGGATGCTGCCTGTAGAGGTTCGAATTGACATTTACCATTTCCGGCTCAACCCAGAGTCCAAAATCCAGTCCCAAATCATTTATCTTTTTACAGAGTCCATCCACTCCGTTTGGAAGCTTCTTTTTATTTACATACCAGTCACCCAGAGAGCTTTTATCATCATTTCTCTCACCAAACCAGCCATCATCCATTACAAAAAGCTCGATTCCTACTTCTTTTCCAGCCTTGGCAAGCTTTAGGAGCCTGCTCTCGTTGATGTCAAAATATGCTGCCTCCCAGCTGTTTAGGAGAACTGGACGGACCTTGTCCTTCCAGACGCCCCTCACGATACACTGGCGGACAAACTCATGCATTCTCTGACTCATTCCATTATAACCCTTATCTGAGTATGTCATGACAGCTTCCGGTGCCTCAAACTCATCCCCCGGCTCAAGGGTAAACTTAAAGCTCTGTGGATTAATTCCCTGTACAAAACGAGTCTTGCCAAAGGTATTTACCTCCACAGCCTCATAGTGGTTGCCACTGTATACAAGGTTAAAACCATAGCAGTCGCCATAATCCTCACTGGTTGACTCCTTTGACAGCATCACAAATGGGTTAGCTCTGCTGGATGAGCTTCCTGTGTAAGAATAGTTCACATGCTTTCCTGCTGTCACTGTAAAATCATTTCTATTCATTTCTCTCGCCCAGCCGCCGTTAAAGGTAGTCAGGATGTACTCATTTGTCTCAAAATCCACCTGATTACTCATAAGACGCACAAGATTGATTGTAGAATCACCTGAGTTAAACAGCTTTGAGTATCTGCTAATCACATCCCTGTTTTCAAATACACTGTAGTGCAGCTCAAGCTTAAGCCCATACTCTTTTTCCTTTAGTACTATGGTCAGCTCATCCACAATGCCATTATCCTCATATGAGGATGGCATTGTAGCAAGCGGTTTTTTTCCCTCTGTCACAGTTGATGATTCATAAACAAAATCTGTGCTTAAACATCCATCAGCAAACTCTATGTCTATGAATGGCTCCCTGATATCACTCTTGCCATAGGATGACATCTCAAGGCGCATATCCTCCAGGGAATACTCTGGATGCTCCTGATCATAGATATTTGTATTTCCCGGTGCAAAGGCATGCTTTTCCACCAGAACCTCTGCCTCCTCCTCACTGTCTATGTCGATTTTTCCTCCATAGTAGAGGTGCTCCAGCTGGCCTGTTGGCAGCAGCTTGAAGCAATATGTTGTGTTTTCTGTGTCCAGTACAAATGTGTTGTTAAGTTTACGAATCATAGTTTGTCACTCCTAATTCATTAGTTTAGTTATTTTTTCTCTTTGCAAGCTCGGCTGTAATCTCATCCATTCTGTCGTCTGATAATATGTATTTCTTTCTAAATACCACAAAACCTACAAGAAGTACAACAATTGGTATAAGTGTCATTGACAGACGAAGTCCCAGGCTTGAAGTCTCTGATATTGCTACTGCCTCTGCATTCTTGTCTGAGTTTATGTTGAAGACAAAAAGTACCATTGATGATAAGAATCCCGCTATTCCCGATGCAAGCTTTACTACGAAGGTCTGCATTGAGAATATTACGGACTCATCTCTTCTGTGGTTCTTAAGCTCACCATAGTCAACTGTATTTGCAAGGAATACTGTTATTATCACATTTAATACACCAACCGCAGCCATAATTAATGCTGCTGGAATAAGTAACCATTTTACATTGCTTGTTCCTGTATAGGAAATGATGATGATTAAAATATATCCTGTAACAGCCATTCCAAAGCAGGTATAGAAAATCCTGATTGTGTCCATCACTTTACGAAGGATTGGAAATAAAAGCATCATAGCCAGAATCTGGCAGCCGCCACCTACTGTATTAAACAATGTAAAATCAGCCTGATATGTAGCAGGGCTGAAATCATATTTCAGGAAGAAATATACTAACTGCTGTGTAATATAGAGTGCTGTGTTAATCATTACGATTGCAACAACCACTGTCATAGCCTGATCATTCTGGATAAGAGCCTTAAACATATCCTTTATGGATGCGCTCTTCATATCTACTGTTGATTTTTCCTTAATCACAAGACATGTGATTGTGATAAATACTACGAAAAGGATTGCAATAATCAGTGCGAATTTGCTGTAACCGATTCTATTAATCTCATTGTCTGTTGTACCGCCGAATTTTCTGCCAAGGGCTGCAACACTCATTACTGTAATAATCGAAATAAGGGCTGAACCTACTCCTGCACAGGATCTGGCAAAAGCTGAAAGTCCTTCTCTCTCCTTACCGCTCTGGGTAAAGGCTGGAATCATTGACCAGTATGGAATATCCATCATTGTGTAGGTAAGTCCCCAGAGGATATATGTAACAGATGCATATGCTACAAGTCCTGGACCGTCAAGTGTCGGTGGGATACTGAACATCATGTATAAAATAACTGCGTTTGTGATTGTTCCTACTAATAACCATGGACGGAATTTACCCCAGCGTGTCTTGGTCTTTGCTACCAGTACTCCCATGATTGGGTCATTGAATGCGTCAAATACTCTGGCTACCAGCAAAAGCACTGCGATTGCTGCCGCACTGATTCCCATTACATCAAGAAAATAAATCGAGATATAACTTGCTGACAGCATATAAACCATATCTTTTCCTACTGCTCCGATACCATAAGCGAAACGCTCAGTACCTGTTAAATTCTTCTTGTTCTCCATTTCTGCCTCTCCTCTTTAATTATTTATTCTTAAGTCCCATTGCAAGCTCAACAACCTTGTATGCTCCATCATATAATCCTGTAGACTTGTTCTGGATTATAGAATCGCACATTTCATTTATTAAATCTGTATTTAAGAACATGTCTACCATCTGGATTGTGTGTGGTATATCCCGGCACTCAAGAGTACCATCTCCCACCTCTGCTGAATGGATTGCTCCCCACATCTCATGTTTTCCAACCCTCTTGATGAAAAGCTTTGGAACCGGATAGAAGGCTAACTCACTTGGCTTTGTAACAAGTACATCTGCACTTCTCATAAGAAGGTTTGTACAATATACAGCCTCAAATATGTTCTCGTGCCAGAAACCATGGATTCCTGTCACATCATAGCTCTCATCCAATGCTTTGTCAGAGAAGTCCTCTGTGTCCTTCCAGTTATCAAAATGCTCTGTGGCAACTGCCCTCATCTCTGGAATTTCCTCAAGCAGGGCCTCCCATACATTCCTGTAATCTCCTACGTTTACATAGAGGGCAGCCTTGTTCTCCTGGATAAATGGAAGCAGGTACTTGATAATGGCTGCAAAAATTTCCTTCTGAGCTCCAGCTCCTCCGATTGTAAGGAGAAATCTCATAGGCTTGCCAGACTCTTTTCTCCTGATACGGGCTGCACAATCTGCCTCGATATTGCTGACAAGCTCATGGTCGATATAGTGTCCTGTGTAAACCAGTGAATCCTTTGGCATAGGCTTACACACCTTATCCTTGTTCATGCCGTTTAGGATTCTGTAGCCCATATAAGCATTGTGACACTGGATTGTGTGTACTGACCCCTCTGATAAATGGAGTGCCATTGGCCAATTGTCAGGAATTGCGTTAACTACATACTTCATGCCGGCATGTATTGCTGCCTGGGCAGGCCATACATGAGTTCCGATAATCGGGATGTCCTTTGGCACATTTCTATATACAGGAGCCATAAGCTCTGCATTTTTCTGGTCAGAGGAATTGTAGGTCAAGGCTCTGAAGCCCTCATAATTCATTGGCTCCCATACAAATTTGTTGAATAACGCATTCTTTGAAAGTCTTGAGCCAAGGGAATAGAGGTCATTTTGTGCTCCGATTACCTTGGTACAGGTGGTTTCGCCATATGAATTTAAGTCCATCCAGTATGGTGTGTACCCCATTGACCTGGCTGCTGACGCCATAGCCATTGAGATACGGTAATGACCGAAGCCCATTCGGATATTTCCTACTATGATGCCCTTTTCAGTGTCAAACTCAAGTGCCTCAGCATGTCTGCTTTCATCATAATGGGCATTCTTCTTTAAATCACCAACCAGAATGTTGTTTACACCAAGAGAATCACCGATATATGGGTTCTTCTCTATCCGTACAGGATAGTCTGCATTGGAGTCGTCACCGAATTTCTTTATGTACTTTTTCTTTGATTTTACCGACTTATTGTAAGCCTTTGTACTGATTTTGTTTCCAAAAATCACCTTTGATTTGTCTGTCATATTGACCTCCATTTGTAATGCTTATTTATACGTCTCCCCCAAGACTGTATACTATTTATATATTTCCTAATGCATTATTTTATATGCTTACTTTTATGGGCATACATTTATGCGCTATATACTTAACTGTATATAATCTGCCACCAACCGAACCTGCCACTGGCAGCTTCTCTGGATGCATGGCAGCTTTTACTGCATACTTATGCATTAGTATGTTCAGCTAAGTTATACAGCATATCAGGCATCAGCTATTTCAATGATAAACTCAAGCACCTGTCTTCCCAGCTGTCCATTCTCTATGACAAGCTTTGCTGCCCCGGCTTCACCAGTTGTCCTCACATAGATTCCTGTCATGCCTCCCTTAAACGATACAAGGTCTGAACCGATTATCTCAATTGGTCCCTCTGTGGTAAGCTTAAGTGGCTCATTGTAGAAATACATCTGGTTTCCATTCTCATCAACTGCTCTGACTCTCACCTCTGCCACATCATAGGTATTTTTCTCTATCAGCTTATTAGATGAAACTCTGGTCTCATAATGCATCATCGTCATAGGTTTCTTAATTATAGATTTAACTTTTTTGCCGTTCTTATATGCATCAAAGCGGTATACTGTGGAAGTACCGCCCCAGTCACCTACATATTTATTATAAAGTGTAACTGCATCTTCCGGCTTCATATGATACTTGATAATGCACTTTAACAGGGACAGTTTAATTTTTAAAGGATAGTCGTATCCGTGTGTAGCAGTATAATTTAATCCTGTTTTAATAATATCGGCTTGTTTCTTCTTAAAGTTCTCATTCTTATGAAGCTGGTCACCTATAAAATCATCTATCACAATTGGTCCATGCTTCAGATTTTTGTAGGCTGAATCCTCTGCCCTATACTCTTTGATAAAGATGTCATTTTTATACATTTTTACAGAGTCAGCATTGGTAATGATATAGGTAAATCCTCTGTTACAGCCAGGATGCTCACCTATATCCATTGAAGAGCTAAGCTCCAGTATGTCATCCTTTTCTGCCTGGCAGGCATATATAAGGGATGCCAGCTTTGGATTCCTGAACATATCCATAACACCGTGATAACAGATTCTGTCTCCACTTCCAAAGTCCTTGTGGGTATTGTAGTCAAACATACACCAGCCAAAGCTTCCTGCTATATCCTCCTGTCCTGCCACTGCATCCAGTACATTCGCATGCCTTAACATATGTTCCACACGATGTTCCTCCCAGTCAAATGCCTTAGTCGGATACATGTGTCCGTTGTACTCGCTTATGAGGTAACCCTTACTCATATCAGATGTGACCTTTGCCTTTGGTTCACAGCCCGGTGTCCTGCCATTGTGTAAAAAGTCATTGTAGGTATAGACATCCTCGAATAAATGACTCTTTTTAAAGCACCTCACTCCACCTGTAGGTCTTGATGGGTCAAGCTCATAGGCAACCGCATTGGTTTTCTTATAAAACTCATCATCATCCCCTGACTCGTTAATTCTCACGCCCCACAGGAATATGGATGGATGATTTCTGTACTGTTCAACCATCTCGCGCACATTGGTGACCGCCTGCTCCTTCCATTCAGCATCACCTATGTACTGCCAGCCTGGAAACTCCATAAAGACCAGAAGTCCCAGCTCATCACATCTGTCTATGAAATAGTGTGACTGTGGATAATGGGATGTTCTGACTGCATTACAGCCCAGTTCATTTTTGAGAATATCAGCATCGTATCTCTGCATTGACTCCGGCATCGCATATCCCACATATGGATAGCTCTGGTGCCTGTTTAAGCCTCTAAGCTTGACTTTTCTGTCATTTAAGTAAAAACCATCTGCCTTAAAGTCTATTTTTCTAAAACCAAATCTGGTGTCTGTGCTGTCAATCACCTGACCATCCTTTATAAGCTCCGTTGTCACATGATAGAGGGTTGGTGAATCCACATCCCAGAGGTCTGCATCCATCAGGTCTGAAACTACTGTAAAAGCCTTATTAGATACCGTAGCATGTACTATTTCTTCTCCATCAAGCTTCTGGGACAGCTCATATTTTCCATCTGTAAAGTCATCCACCGACAAGCTAATCTGACTTTCTAATACAGCCTTGCCTGCAAGCACATCCACGTCCTTTGAGACAAGAAAGGCATCTGCTATATGCTCCTTGTTTCTCACCTCCAGATATACGTCCCTGTAGATTCCACCAAAAGTCATATAGTCAATTACAAAGCCAAATGGCGGCACATTCTGGTTTTCCCTGCTGTCAACTTTTACCTCCAGCAGATTATCTTCACCAAACCTCAGCCCATCTGTCAAATCAACTGTAAAAGCTGTATATCCGCAGTGGTGCTCAGCAAGCTTTTTGCCGTTTAAGCTGACCTCTGCCGAGTGGGCTATGCCGTCAAAGGTGATAAGGATAGTCTTTCCCTGCCATGCCCTGTCAGCATAGATATTTTTCCTGTACAGGCAAAGCATCTGGTACTCCCTCTCATCAAAATAATTGTAAGGCACTTCCCTGGTAGTGTGAGGAATTCTGACCTCTATAGCCTCATTAGGATTAGCAGCGTCCTCGTAAAAACTCCAGTTGTCGTTCAAATATATTCTAGCCATGTCTATTACCTCTTTACAATGCCATCAACAAGTATGTTTACCACTTCTTCCAGTGCCTCAGCGTAGCTAATCTGGTTTCGTATCAGTATGTCTCTCTGGAAAAACTGCTCAATTGTGGCTTCAAGCATGCTCTTGAGCAGATTCACATTTACCGGTCTGATACTGCCCTCTTCTATTCCCTGATTGATAAGGGCGATTGTTTTCTCCCAGCCAGTCTCAAGCCTCTCCTCCACGCGGGAATATGTATTAGGGTACTTGTCCTTAAGGGTATACAGTTGTCTGAAATCCACGTCCTTGTAGCCTGATGGCAGTACCGCAAGCACACCTCTGATTTTTTCAACTGTAGAAAGTGAATCGTCACTTAATATCTCACCCTCGCTCTCCTTGATTTTGTCAAAGCAGTAGTCAACCATTGCAAAAAACATTGACTCCTTGTCTCTAAAAACTGTATATATAGTCTTTTTACTCATGGAAAGCTCGGAAGCAATATCGTCCATTGTAAATTTAAGACCTTTTCTATTAAACACTTTAATGGTAGCCTCTAAAATTTTCTCTTTATTATTCATTTGTTTACCATCTTTCTATATATTCTCGGAAACCCATTTATTTTATTCAGTTTCCACATTTTTATTCTAACAAGAACGGAAACTGTTTTCAATAATTCAGTTTCACAAAAATGGATTCTAGTTTTTGTGCATATTGCCGAGACAAACAATCTATTGTAATGTATAATCATTTTATAATTTAAAACGAAGGATTTGCGAGGTAATACTATGCTTTTATATATTGAATGTAAAATGGGTGCGGCTGGCGATATGCTCATGTCTGCCCTGTATGAGCTTTTATCAGATGCTCAGAAAAGAAAATTTGTAGATACTATGAATTCGGTCTTTGGAAATGATGTGCAGATACAGCCTGAGACTAAAAGTACTTGTGGGATAAATGGGACACATATACATGTGCTGGCACTTGACGCTGAGGAGGGCTGCGATTCACAAGGCAGCGCCTCTCACAACATAGATTCTCATAATACAGATTTACATAATACAGATTTACATAATACACATTCACATAGTGCAGCCTTATGTAACCCAGCTATGTCCCAGGATAATTCACACGGTGTACACATGGATGATTACGTAGTTTTAGATCATGATGTACACACGGATTGTAACAAGCATAACCATCACGAAAACACAATTCATCATGGGCATAGCCATGAGCATCATCATTACAGCTATCAATCAGTCAGGCATATTATCGAACATCTTCATATAGATGATGAAGTAAAAACAAACGCAGAAAAAATATACGAAATAATCGGCAACGCCGAGGCTCACGTCCACAACTCCACCCTCGAAAATATCCATTTTCACGAGGTTGGCTCCCTGGATGCCATGGCAGACGTGGTGGGCTGCTGTCTGCTCTTCCACTACCTCAAACCAGACCAGATAATATGCAGTCCTATCCATGTAGGAAACGGAACTGTAAGATGTGCCCACGGCATATTGCCTGTGCCAGCCCCTGCAACAGCAGAAATCTTAAAAAGCATTCCTTATTACACCGGCAATATCAATTCTGAGCTTTGCACTCCAACCGGTGCAGCGATTTTAAAATATTTTACCAGCTCATTTTCAAACATGCCTCCAATGGCGATTCAAAATACAGGGTACGGAATCGGAAACAAGCAGTTTGACACAGCAAATGCAGTGCGCGTTTTTATGGGAGAAAAATATACTGAACAAAATATGGATAAATCAAATGTTTATGCATCAGATGAGATTCTTGAAATCTCATGCAATCTGGATGATATGACCGGTGAGGAGCTGGGCTATGCTATGGATGTCCTGCTGGAAGCTGGTGCCCTGGATGTATTTTTCGCACCAATATATATGAAGAAAAACAGACCCGCTGTTATGCTGAGCTGTCTCTGCAAGACAGAGGATAGGGATAAGTTTACAGACTTGATATTTAAGCACACTACTACAAGGGGTGTGAGGTATGCAGATTATACACGCGCGAAGCTAAACTCTGCTTTTGAAGAAATTCATACAGATGCTGGGATTGTAAGAAGAAAAATCAGCACTGGGAAAAATGTCAAAAAAGCTAAGCTTGAATTTGAGGATTTGAGGAAAATTGCGGATGCGCTGGATTTGAGTATTGCGGATGTCAGGAAGCTGGTTAGAGACTGACAATATAATTTCCTGCTTCATCTATTAACTTATAGCCTCTTTTGATATATTACCATTCTAAATATGTGTCGGAATTTTATATCCAGCAGCTTCCATTGCCTTTTCAAATTCAGGAAGGCTCATGCCCTCCTTTTATCTTACTCTATCACAAGCTCCCTAGGGCTGGCATCCAGGACCACATGCTCACTATGCACCTTATACATCTCAAGCAGGGTCAGCCACAACTGATTAACCTCATATAGTAGCACGCTGTCAGCCTCCACAGCATAAGGCATCAAAACATTTATATCAAAATATCTGATTCCCAGTGGTGGAAGAAATACCAGATTTGTTGTATTTTTCTTGTCTCCTGCTGTATGAATCATCTCATAGCTGATCATGACAAATGTCTCACCCTTGTATTCACACTCATATGACACATAGCACTCATCCACTGTCCATTTTATGTCGTCCTCGACTATAGTTGGTTTTTCGCTTTCATCATTGTACTCTGTGGTCTGGCACTGCAGCTTCCAGTCCAGTCTGCCAGCCTTTGTGTCCTTTATCATATCTCTTAATTCATGCATTAATGACTGTTCTTTACTCATTTTGTTATTCTCCTTCCGTTGATGTGACTGCCTCATCACCATAATGGTGCTCGTCCACACGAACTGCCGATACTGTAAACCTTTCCTCATCATTTCCGGTACATGTAGACAGTGTAATCACCTTATCATCCGGATTAATCTCAATTCCGGTATTGCGGCTTGAATCCGCTCCAATCTTATTTGCAAATTCAGCGAAATCATCACTGCCGTCATAATATGTCTTATAGATATAAGCACCATCCTCTACCACCTTGTAGGCATATATCTGGTATCTGTAGACTGCACCATCTACAAATATCTGAAAATACTGATGGTCAGCATAGTAATCATTATCCGTTCTGTAATACCTGAGCTTACCAAACATGCTCAGATTTTTCATGTTATGCCCGTATACAATTGTATGGGAATCCTCAAAGTCAGAGTCATTAGCACATTCCATAAAGATTGAACCAGCCTTTGCCTCTGTTTTTTCCAGTGTCCTGTGCAGATAGTAGTCATTGTCAGACGCATGCAGAACAGGATAGCTTATATCCTCGTTCTCAAATAAAATATATCCGCAGACATCAGGATTCTGCTCTTGAAGCCCCTTTATATCAACCTTTGCAAGCTCATACCAAGGTGTGTCCTCTGTGTCATCACCAATGTCGGCATCCTTGTTTACATCCACATAGGTATCTGCTATTTCCTTGTACTCATCCTCCGACACCTTATAGCCCTGCCAGATTGAAAACAGCTTTACTGTGGCAAAAATAATAAGTGCAATCCCTATTATAAAGCAGACAAGCATCACCGGGTCCAGCTTCTTTTTCTCATTCTTTTCTTCCATTTTGTCATTCTCCATATATGTATATTAAAAATTATCCAGTCTCATATTCGACACATAGTAATCCACGGCATCATAGGAATTGTCAAATGACTTTAGTATATCCTCGTGTCCTTTTCGTCTTATGAGAACCTTATTATAGTTGATATATGAAATCTCCGCAACTATATCGCCATCTGCGTCACGCTTTTCTCTGTGCATGGCGATGTCTGAATTTTTCTTAATCCCGCAGCCATCAACATTTCCAAATGTTTCATTTTTTTCAGGTGCAATTTCAACATCTGTTTCACTCACAGGCTCCCGCTCCGGCACCAGCGACACCATCTCCACCTTTCCGGAAGCCTCCGCGTTCTTCTCCAGATCTCTGAAAACATCAAACATATTAATTTGTCCAGCAAGATTCTTCTTAGCCATCAAACAATCCTCTTTCTAAAATTTTCTCAGTTCATCGCTTCCATCATCAACTGTATTTTCAATCTTTTTAATCACCACAAAATAAGAATAGTCATCCCTGACCTTCACCTCACATCTGTCACCCACCTTGTGTCCATAGATGGCCGCTCCCAGTGGAGATTCCTTGCTTATCAGGTTCTTTAAGGAATTACCTCTGACTGTAGTTACAATCTTGTAGGTCTCTGTCTCGTCATCATCCTCAAAGTAGACATCCACAGTGTTAAACATGCCGACCTCATCAGCCTTTGACTCATCAGATATGATGACAGCAGTCTTTACCATCTTCTCTAAGTACCTGATTCTGCTCTCATTCTGGTTCTTGAACTGCTTGGCAGCCTTGTACTCGAAGTTCTCACTCAAGTCTCCCTGTGCTCTGGCTGTCTTCACATCCTCAAGTGCCTGTTTCCTGACCACAAGCTTTCTGTACTCGATTTCCTCCTCCATTTTCTTTATGTCATTTTGTGTTAATTCATCATGCATTGCTAACTTCTCTTTTCCTTTTCTATATTTTAATACTTAAGATACGCCACTGCAATTGTTCCCAGTCCCGCATAACATGCATTTGACACAGAGCAGCACTCCACTAATATATTTTTGAACCTGCCTCTCTGGTTAATCTCATCCATAATCTGCTTCTGGCTCTCAAGTGATATCGCACCATGGCTTATATATATAATACTATAGTCAATCTTTCTCCTATCCTTTATTAAATGTCGAATTAATTTTCTATAACATATATTAAGCTTGCCACCCATTACCCATTCTATCCTATTGCTGTCATGGCTGATATTAGTAACAGAATGAATAGACAGCTTTTCAGTAAATCTGGCAAACTTGTTGTTCAGCTTTCTGGTTCTGCTCACATCCACAACACCAGGGGTAAGGACATGACAGCATATCTTTTTCTTAAGCTCCTCTGCCTTTTCCAGAACCATATCCACAGATGCTCCCTGATTTACAACAGCACCAAGTCTCATAAGCATAAGTGCCATTCCGCTGGAGGTCTGCTCTGAATCAATAACATGCACATGACCAAAGCCCTTTGCAGCAGCATGTGCAATCATATAGTTCGGTCCTATTTTCTTTCCGACTGAAATATGGATGACATCCTGGGCTTCCACAAGGCACTCCGCAAAAAAATTCTCATAATCCTGAACCGATGCTGGTGCTACCTTTATCAGATTCTTGTTATCATTCAATATTCGGGTCAGATTATCAGTATTGATTTCTTTGGTATCACAGAATCTCCCCTTGTCTGTGCTTATGTACATATACATCATCCTGATGTCAAAGGATTCACATATATCCCTTGATATATCACAATTACAGTCTGTAGTCAGTATAATTCTTTTCTGTCTTTTCTCATTATTGGCAAGTCGTGCGTAGGAAGCAGACCATTCTTCCTTCTCATTAATCCTGTACTCCAGCAGGTCCTCCGGTAAAAAGCTTAACACGACACGCTCAAGCTGAAGACCATTGAATGGCTTTTCTAAAAAGGCATCAAAGCCCATCTCCATATAGTTAGTCTTGGTCCTGCTCATGGCATCAGCAGTAAGGACAACTACCGGCGTATCCCTATTAAGTCCATTATCCTGCCTTCTAATCATGGCCGTAGTTTCATCACCGCTCATTTCCGGCATCATATAATCCATGAGAATCAGATTATAAAAATTAGACTGTGTGAGCTTTAAGGCTTCACGTCCATTGGATGCCTTATCTATTTTGAGCTTGGTAGAACGCAGAAGCTTCTCAACTACCATCCTGTTCATGTCGTTATCGTCCACCACAAGGATTCTCGCCTCCGGTGCCTCAAAGCATTGATGGTACAAGCCCCTCCTGCTCTTACTCTTATTAAGAAAATCAATCCTTCCAACCGGTCTGTTGTCCACAATCTTTTGTTCGATAATCACTGTAAAGGTAGAGCCCTTGGTATAGATACTGTCTACGACAATCTGCCCTCCCATCAGGTCAACAAGCTGCTTGCTAATGGACAGTCCCAGTCCTGTACCCTCGATTCCCCTGTTTACCTCATTATCCATTCTCTGAAAAGACTCAAACAATGAATCCAGATTCTCAGTTTTGATTCCGGCACCTGTGTCCTTTACAGCTATTTCAAGCCGGCAGAACTCCTCTCCCAGCTTCTCACCATTTACCGTAAAGCTGACGCTTCCCTCTTTGGTATACTTCGCAGCATTAGTCAGCAGATTGAGCACCACCTGCTTTATACGCTTATCATCACCATGCAGAACCGATGGAAGATTTGCATCTACATCCACATAAAACTCAAGCTTCTTCTCCACCAATCTGACATTTATCATGTCAACCAGCTCTGCCACCATGTCCTTTAAAGAGTAATCTGTCTCAAGAATTTCCATCTTGTTATTTTCAATCTGAGACATATCAAGTATATCATTGACCAGTGACAGCAGCATCTTGCTGGCATTCTGTATGTTTGCCGCATCCTCCGCAGCCTCCTCTGAGATATTCTCTTCTCTCATAATCATTTCATTTAAACCAATGATTGTATTAATAGGAGTACGGATTTCATGGCTCATACTTGCAAAAAACGCTGAGCGGGAATTAGCCAGCTCCTCAATCTCATCCCTCTGCCTCATGGCAAGCCTGCTGGTTTTCTCATATCCCCACAACTGGTATTTGGTCAGAACGCCAATTAAGAGACTGGAAGAAACCACAGCATACAGGGAATCTATATAGACCGCTCTTCTGCTTATCAGTGGAACAACCAGCTCCGGGTGCAGATATGATATGACATAGCAGACCACATCCACAATAATCGCCAGCACCAGAAAAGCTGCCATTTCCGGTCCATGAAAAATACCTATTATATAAAATATTCCCAGGACAAACCATAGCGACGAGCCGCCCTCTATGGCTCCATTAGTAAAAAATATATATGGAAACACCACAAAAACCGCCGCTATCGCCATAAACCGGGCTCCAAACTCTACATTATCAAACTTTTTGTAGACAACCAGGCAGATTGTAAATACTAATATAAGCCCAATAAGGGGCAGGCTCCTTAAAAGATTCCTATATACAAGCACATCCTCAATAGATACAATAATGCTTATGCCAATACCAAAAAGCATTATCTTGTGCAACAATTCTTTTCTGAGAGCATAATTTGTTCCGTTACTTTTATTCAATTTCATAAACTACACTCCCTTCTTCTGTGTCTTGCCAAATATCTTTATCAGGTTGTCATAGGCTGACATATAGTCACAATTATTTACCTTCTTAACCAGTGGATACAGCTTTTGGGCAAGCACAGTCTCATGATACTTATAGTCCATAAGCTCATTTAATATGGACAGCATCTGTTCCTCATCAAAGGAATACACTGCATTTTCAAACTGATTCAGCAAACCTGCTATACTGTCCTCATCAAGGTTCTTGATATTTGTTAAATCAACATTTACTTTTTGTCTAATTCCCAGCCTATTGCCAATCACATCATGTATTCTCGCATATTCAGCCATCATGACATCATGATTTTTAAGTATATAATCTATACGGTTCTCCTTGCCGGCAAGCTCCAGTTCCAGACACATATCCGACAGCTTCATAATGCCAACACTCTTCATGGAGCTTTTCAGGCCATGAACCAGAATCACATAGTTTTTCCAGTCCTTTGAATCATAAAATGCCTGTATTTTCTGGCTGTTCTCCTCATAGTCCTCATAGTGGATTTTAAGTATGTCTTCAAAGTCCTCAAGGCTTCCGCAGTATAATGTGCCCTGCTTCTCGTTTATGTCAGCAGCCGTGTCCTCCTGGGCCGTCTCTGCCCCTGGCTCATTCACAGAAGCCTGTGGATTTTGTGGCTGCTCGTATACAATCTCATGCTCATGGTCATTGTGCACAGCCTCCCCTGACTGTACATCAGTGGCATCATCCTCAAAATCATATATCTTCTTGGCATCCGGCAGATATTTATCTAATATCCTGTGCATAGAAGCAATTTCCACAGGCTTAGACAAGAAGTCCTGAAAGCCCTCCGCTATAAGCATTTCTTTGGCTCCTGCCACCGCATTTGCAGTAAGGGCAATAACAGGAATATTGGCATAGTAGATGCCAGCCTTATCCCTGATCCGGTGCAGTGTGTCAACACCATCCATCTCAGGCATCATATGATCCATGAATACCATGTCATAATCCTTTGATTCCAGCTTTTCAAGGGCTTCCATGCCACTTAAGGCAGTGTCAATCGTAAATTTGTAATTTTTCATCAGACAGCTCTCAACCCTTAGGTTTATTGCATTGTCATCTACAATGAGGATTTTGGCATCAGGAGCTATGAACATATTTTTGTTCATAGCCTCCCTGTTTAAATTATTGTATCTCTTTCCACCCTTTAATATTATGCTGACCGGCAGGGCATAAAAAGGCTTATACAGACGGATTATATCGTCAGAATGTACCCTGTACGCCTCTGTCTCCTCCAGTATAATAACCACTCCTGTATGCTTTGCCAGTTCATTAAAGTAGCTCTCATCCATGGTGTATTCGTACAGAGTAATAAATATATGGGTTATATAGTTTCTTTCAATTCTACGCTTTAACTCGTTAAGATTTCTGCATACATGGACAACAATGCCCAGATTTTCCGTAATATTACTGATGTTATTCCCATACTCGTTCTTTACAGCCGGGATAAAGAACTGATTCATATCAATATATACCAGTACATTAAATCTCAGAGGATTCTCAAGGACTATCATAGGCTCATACTGCTCCACCTTCTGTGGCACAATAATCTGAAACTCCGAGCCTTCCCCCTTTCTGCTTCTGACTGAGATAAAACCGCCCATCTTCTCAATGATAGCCTGGGCTATGGCAAGCCCAAGTCCTACACCGCCCTCCTGACGATTTCTCTTGGTATCCACCATGCTGAAGCTGTTAAACACATTGTGAAGCTGGCTGCTGTCTATGCCTATACCGGTATCTCTTACTGTGATGCAGAGATTTATGCCATAGCTTTCCCTGCGGCAGCTTATCTCCAGTACAACACAGCCCACCTCAGTGAATTTCACAGCATTTGACAAAATATTGAGCATGGCTCTCTTTAGTTTCTGCTCATCCCCAACCAGAAGAGCTGGAATATCAGTATTAATA
>ERZ1034946.484-NODE-484-length-19571-cov-6.878459_pt1 | contig 19571 bp, 19 predicted proteins | sample MGYA00520591_ERZ1034946 | MGnify/ENA primary metagenome ERZ1034946 (study PRJEB33766, sample SAMN09781753) | gut metagenome | biome: gut microbiome | host: Homo sapiens | place: Madagascar | study: EMG produced TPA metagenomics assembly of the PRJNA485056 data set...
TTTTTACTATGGGGTATAGCAAAAACTATATATAATGTATTGGGGGGTTTTTACATAAATTATAATATCATGCTTCCCCCAATAAGTGTTCACAAAGTTAACAAAAATAGCGGTTTGTTTTTGTTAGTTTTGCACAAAAAGTTCTTCAAATTCTTCTCTTGAGATTTTTTCCTTTTCAAGAAGAAGCTCTGCACACTTGTCCAATACATCACGATTTTCCATAATCATCTGCTTTGCCTTGTCATATGCATCGCTTATAATCCGCTTAACCTCCGCATCAATTTCTGCGGCAATGCCTTCGCTGTAGCTTCTATGGTGGGCTAAGTCTCTACCGATAAATACTTCCTCGTCATCATCACTGTAGCATACAAGTCCTACGTTTTCTGACATTCCATACTTTGTAATCATGTCTCTTGCAAGCTTTGTAGCCTGCTTGATATCCTGGGATGCGCCTGTAGTTATGTCGTCAAAGACAAGCTCCTCAGCTACTCGTCCGCCAAGATCTACTATAATCTCCTGCAGCATACGGCCCTTGGTGTTGAACATCTCGTCTTTTTCAGGAAGCGGCATTGTATAGCCTGCTGCTCCTGTTCCTGTTGGAATAATTGAAACTGTATACACAGGTCCGACCTCTGGTAAGAGATGGAAAAGTATTGCATGGCCACTCTCGTGGTAGGCTGTAATCTTTTTCTCCTTCTCAGAGATAATCTTGCTCTTCTTCTCGGCTCCGATTCCAACCTTTACGAAGGACTTTCTGATGTCCTCCTGGGTAATATACTCCCTGTCCTCTTTTGCTGCCCTGATTGCCGCCTCATTCATAAGGTTCTCAAGGTCTGCTCCTGTAAAGCCGGCTGTAGTCTGAGCCACCTGCTTTAAGTCTACATCATCTGCCAGTGGCTTTGTGCGGGCATGTACATTGAGAATTTCCTCTCTGCCCCCCACATCCGGTCTGCCTACTCCGACCTTTCTGTCAAATCGTCCCGGACGCATAATAGCCGGGTCAAGTATGTCCACACGGTTGGTTGCAGCCATAACAATGATACCCTGATTTACACCAAATCCATCCATCTCCACAAGCATCTGGTTCAAGGTCTGTTCACGCTCGTCATGTCCGCCGCCCATACCGGTTCCACGACGTCTTGCAACTGCGTCAATCTCGTCAATAAATACAATACATGGTGCATTTTTCTTGGCATCCTCAAAAAGGTCTCTTACTCTGGATGCACCTACACCTACAAACATTTCCACGAAGTCAGAACCGGAAATGCTGAAAAATGGCACTCCCGCCTCTCCTGCAACTGCCTTTGCCAGAAGGGTTTTACCGGTTCCCGGAGGTCCTACAAGGAGAACTCCCTTTGGTATTCTCGCACCAAGCTTGGTGTATTTTCTAGGTGCCTTGAGGAAATCCACTATCTCCTCAAGCTCTTCCTTTTCCTCTTTCAGGCCTGCCACATCATCAAACGTAGTCTTGTTGTCTTCCTCTGTGGTAAGCTTTGCCCTGTTTTTGCCAAAATTCATCATCTTGCTTCCACCACCCTGGGCAGCCGCATTGTTATTGGCTATCATAAACAGGATGAAGACTGCTCCAAACACCAGCAGATATGGAAGTAAAGTCATTATCCAGTTCTCCGCCGGCACATCATCACAGGTATAAGCTGTGAAATCGTACTCATCCATCAAATCCTGTATGCTGTTTACATCAGAAACATATAAGACTTCTCTCTTATCGCCCTTTAACGATACTGTCAGGCTTCCTGTTGGAATCTCCCTGTTCTGGACAACCTCGACGTTTATCACATCGCCATCCTTTAATGCCTTTTCAAAATCTGTCTTTGTGTATGAGTTTGATGCAGTATTCTGACTGAGAAAATACCAGATAAAAACCACAGCCAGTACAAGGACTACATACACACCCATTCCACGAAAATTGCCATTCTTTTTAGTATTCAAACCTTTTCTCCTTTACGGTTTTTTAGACTTCATCTTCCACGAAGCCGATATATGGGAGATTTCTGAATCTCTGATCAAAATCAAGACCGAAACCTACTACAAACTTATCAGGAATAACAAATCCTGTATAATCCACCACTACATCCTTTGCCACACGCCTGTCCGGTTTGTCAAGAAGTGTACAAAGTGTCAGGGTCTTTGGATTTCTGCTCTCAAACAGCTTGAATAATCTGCTTAAGGTATTACCTGAGTCGATTATGTCCTCAACAACAATTACATTCTCACCCTCAATAGAGTGCTCCAAATCCTTTTTAATATTTACCACGCCTGATGACTCTGTTGCAGCACCATAGCTTGATACTGTCATAAAATCAATAGTCATAGGCAGTTCAATTCTCTTTGCCAGCTCTGTGGTAAAAAATATTGAGCCCTTTAAAATACATATCAGATAAACTGACTCACCCTTAAATCTCTTTGTGATTTCTGCTCCGATTTCTGCAATTCTCTTGTTAATCTGCTCCTCTGTCAGATAAACAGAAATGTTATAGTTCTTTGAAAAATCCATTACTTATTTCCTCCGTTGTAACTTATCTCAATAATTGTTTTAGACTTCTCCAAAACTTTATATTTCTCACTAATTCTGCCGCCTGTCACCCAGACAATTTCCTGACCTATAGCCAGAAGCCAGATACTGTCGCGCTTTGACAGTGGCACTTTTTCATTGATGAAATATTCCTTAAGCTTCTTGGTATGTCCTGCACTGTCAGTGACCAGATAGTCTCCTGCCCTGCGCTTTCTAACCGCTAAGCCATCTTTAATCTTATCATAATCAAACCATTTCGTATATGTTTTTTTAGGAATTTCGTTCATATTGCCAGCAAATTTGTGGACACTTATTTCAAGAAATTCCCCGTCAGCCCCCAATGCAACCTTTTTCCTGCTCCCTGTGACCACACATTCCCTTATTAAGCCTGAAATGTCTGTTACGTTTTTCTTTGAATCCAATATTTCCTGTGCCTTATTGTTTTCTCCCCCGATTTGCCTTTTTTTATCCATCAGGTCCGGGGTTGCACTGCATATTGTCTCCGGTCTGTAATTTTCCTGCATATATCCACAGCCCGCTGCCTTACCCGGCTTTTTCCTGTCCATGGTTTTTACCAGAATAAGCCTGTCATACTCCCTGACCGCAGTTACCCCATATGGCAGATTAATTCCACGCCCCGACTGCCCCTCAATAAGCCTTAATATCTGCTCCACATGGACACCGCTTATATCCTTCCGCCTGCCTGCCACTAGGGCAAGCATCCTATAAAGCACCTGATTCCTGATTGCAGGGTGCAGTTCCTTAAGCCCTGGAATATCAGCCTCTGCCCTGCTCTCTGCCTCATTGACCCGGCATACATCGCCAAAAGCCGCCTCTGCCTGCTTGTCCATATAATCCCAGACCATCGACAACTGATTTGCAGTATTATTAATATGCTGCACGCTCTGGGCATTAACCTCCTCAAGAAGGGGAAAAACCACCTGTCTCAGCTTATTTCTGCTGTAAGTGGTATCTGCATTTGTCCCATCTGTGCAGAATGTCTGATTAACCTTTTCCAGATAATTCTCTATCTCCCTCCTGCTCACAGCCAGAAGGGGACGGATATATCTCACACCATCCTCCTGCAGGCGGACCGGCTGCATGCCGCACATGCCCTTAAGTCCACTGCCCCTTAACATCTGAAAAACAATAGTCTCCGCATTATCCTCCATATGGTGAGCCAGTGCAACGCTTCCATCACATTCGCGGGCAGCATGCTCAAATGCCTCATACCTGAGTATTCTTGCCCCTTCTTCTTCTCCTACGCCGTGGGCTTTGGCATATGCCGGTACATCCACAGATACCTGCTCCCAGTCAACACCCAGCCGGGCACAGAGCTCACGCACAAAGCCGGCATCCCTCCTGCTCTCCTCGCCTCTTATACCATGCTCCACATGGATTACCCTGATATCAAAATCAAGCTCCTTTTGCAATTCCCGCAAAACCAAAAGGAGGCAGACAGAATCTGCTCCTCCCGATACACCCACAATTATGGTTTCATGAGGTCGTATTATGTTATTTGTCCTGCAAAATTCGCTAATCTTTTGTATCATTATTTCTCCCAAATTCCAAGCACAACAATGGTCATATCATCCCTTGCCTGACCTCCGTTGTAGACTAAAACCCTGTCTAAAATGTCAGAGGCAAATGCCCCTGCATTCTCTGTATCAATGGCTTTTATGATTTCCGAAAATTTTTCGATTGGATTTTTTACCTGTAGATATTCTAGCACACCATCCGTTACCATTACAAGAAAATCCCCTGACACCAGATTAATGTCTGTGTTTTCTATCTGCTGGCTGACATCCACACCTGCCGGCAGCGACCCCCAGTTGATTACAGTGACATCCCCATCTCTCAGCAGAAATGACGCCGATGCCCCTATTTTCATCATGGATAAAACACCCGAATACAAATCAATCTCGCAATAGTCCAAAGTCGAGAATTTCTCCTCCTCCCCGGATAAAACCATGGCTGAATTTAACAATTTGACGGCAGTCTCCTTCTTAAAGCCTGCCTCTATAAATTTTTCCAGCAGCTCCACCACCATCTCGCTTTCCTGGGCTGCAATGGTGCCAGAGCCCATTCCGTCCGAAATGCAGAGATAATATCTGCCACAGTCTCTCTCAAACATCAGGTAGCTGTCCCCGCTAACAGGAGAGCCCATCATCTTTTTTGTGGCTATTCCCGGCAGGACATAATACCTGTTTTCCTCATACAGCGTAACCTCCGTCTCCTCCATGGATATAATCGTCCTTGCGTCCCTGTAGAGCCTGAATTTTATATCCAGTGCCCGCTCCACTGCCGACAGATAGCGCTTCATAGGGATTCCGCCGCCCCATCTGCCTGCCACCTTGGCATTCACCACCAGATGTCCGTTGTCTGTCTTGTAGATGTGGATATCTCTGGCTATTATGCCTTGTTCCTTTGCCTCAAAGGCAATCCTTGCAAGCTTCATCCTGTTGCTCTTGTCCAGACACTCATCCTGGGTCATCCAGCTTTTCATAAGCTCTGCCATGGCACTTAGCTGCTCTGAAACTATGACCCGGTTCTCCTGTATTTTTCTCTGCCAGGCCAGGTAGGCACTGCCTGCTGCCTCAGTCTGGGCAGCATAGACCATTCCCTCTGAAGCTGTGCAAAATACATTTGCAAGCCCATCCACCGCAACTACAAAGGCCTCTTCCCGCTGGGGCAGATTATTATAAGAGCAGGGTATCATTTTTCCCCTGCTCCTAATCACCTCTGAGGTATAGGCAAAAAGCTCCCTCAATATGTGTATTCCAACAACGATGCCAAAAACTATTAGAGCCTCAGAGACAAAGGCAATTATGCTTTTGCCGTCTATACCAGTCACCAGACCTCCTGAAAAATCCATTGCCAGCGTTGCTGCCGCTGCTATTATTCCAGCATTTATCCCACTGCACTTTCTGTTAGCCCATTTGTAAAATTTCACCCCTAAATGTGTCAGAATGATAATAAATAGATATTTGACTATAAATTCCATGACACGCCTCCATTTTTATTTTGCCTTCTTTCAGGCAAGTGACTCGATTATAGGAATGGCAAAATGAAAGCTTTGACGAATTGTGTTGATAAAAAAGCAGAAAAAAAGAGAGCCCTATTTGCTCTCTTTAAAGATAATCTCATTATCATATGCAAGTCCAAGCTTGCTGTGTGCCATGTCTATTATGTATTGATCTGACTGCACATAATCTGCCAGACTCTCTATTTCCTCGGATCTCTCAGTCTCCTGCTCATATGCCTCCCTAAGCTCTGCCTCCTGAGCTGCATATGCAGCCTCCTTCTGCTTGAGCTTAAATATCTGCACAGACATAACGATAAGGAATGCCAAAACAATAATCGCTATACTAACTGTTCCATTTTTTCTTTGTCGTCTTCGACGTGTACTCATAGAATTCCTCTCTATACCATACCTTAGCCTGGTCAGTGAAAGATTCTGTTAAATATTCCACTGCCTTTTCCAAACGTTTCTGGGACATCTGAATATGTCATTGCATCAATCTCACCTTCTATATCGGCTTCTCCCTTCTCAAGATTTAGCCTGTTTACATGAAGATCCTTTCCTTTAATATGAAGCATCCCTAATTCTGTCTCAAGTAATATCTCGGACAAATCAAAGGACAGCACATCCAGAATTCCAGTAAAGCTTCCATTTCTTCTATTGTTTAACATAAGTTTATGTGACTTTGATGTTATTTTCTCTTCCATATTTGCCCTCCTGATAATAATAGTATATTATCGGAAGACTGTACATATTCCAAATTTATGCAATATATTCGAATAAATCTTTAGCTTCATCCTTCTTTGTGGTATCAGCTATGTTAAGCACCTTAACCTTTACGTTCTTCTGTCCAAACTGGATTTCGATTATATCTCCAACCTTTACGTTAACCGACGCCTTTGCCTGCCTGCCATTTACCATGACACGGCCTGCATCACAGGCTTCATTTGCAACTGTGCGTCTCTTTATAAGACGTGATACCTTCAAAAACTTGTCTAATCTCATAATGCTCTTCTCCTTACGTGATAAAATCACAGGTTCAAAAAAAGCTGCAACACCAAAAGGCGTTACAGCTTTATATCCGACTCTTCTAATTAGTTGATAGAATCTTTTAAAGCCTTTCCAGCTTTGAACTTAGGAGCCTTAGATGCTGGAATAGTCATCTCTGCACCTGTCTGTGGGTTACGGCCTGTTCTAGCTGCTCTCTCAGCAACTTCGAATGTTCCGAATCCTACTAACTGGATCTTCTCACCTTTCTTTAATTCCTCAGCAACAACATCAGTAAATGCCTTTAAAACAGCCTCAGTATCTTTTTTAGATAACTGTGTCTTCTCTGCCATAGCTGCAACTAACTCTGCTTTGTTCATGTCAAAATTCCTCCTCTGGATTTTCGTAATTATATAATTCGGTATTAATGTTCTCTCCCCAAATTATCTACATCAATATTTATACTTGTTTTTCCGCTGTTTGTCAAGAAAAATGACCATTTAAATGGCTATTTCTATGGCTATTTTTGAAGCGAAGAGATAAGTGAGGAAAGCGTAGATAAATAATCTGTCAATTCGCTGTTAGTTGTCGAATTTGCGGAAGAATTCGCACTATTGCTGCTATTGCTGCTATTGCTGCCATTTGTTGTACCGCTGCTATTTGTTGTACCGCTGCTATTTGTTGTACCGCTGCCATTTGTTGTACCGCTGCCATTTGTTGTACTGCTGCCATTTGTTGTACTGCTGCCATTTGTTGTACTGCTGTCTCTGCTGCCAGTACTGCCCGCCGTACTTTCCTCTTCCGCTCTGCTGTTTCTGCTGTCTTCCTTCTCCACAGCCTGAGCCGTTCCACTGCTGCTCGTGTCCTCTGTCTCCCCTGAATCTGCCTCATCTGTCAGTGAAATAACAATTGTTGCCTCTGCGGAATTTACGCACAGAGTCCTGCTCCAGGTGTCATAGCCATCCGCTACAACTGTAAGCGAGTGATTTCCATACCTCACCTGATTTACCTGTGAATAGTCTATCAGGCTGTTGTCCAGATAAATCTGTGCTCCCTCGACATCCACCACAAACTGTATGCTGCTGTACTTAGGTCCCTCGCCCTTAAGCTCATCCAGATTGACAGTTGTGGTTTCTCCTCTTTGAATGCTAATCTGCGTACTGCCTCCCCAGCCATCATTTGCCACGGCAAGGGTATAATCGCCTTCCGGCACCTCCATCTGCATATTTGAAGTAATCTCAACAAAGATTTTGGTTCCAAGCTGCAAATAGCTGCCGTCAAAGAGCTCTGTATTTTCAAGCTGAAGTGTTCCATGTCCTGTTGTGACACAGACAGACAGGATTTTTTTGTCTATGCCTATTACTGACAGCTTATCCTGAGGGGATATATCACTAAAGGCTGCCTTCTCATCCCCGATAAAAACAAAGCTGTCCCCGGCTATAGAATACTTAGTATCTGCGATCTGCATTATACCGGCATCCTCATCCACAGAAAACCTCGTTATATCATCATAGGTCCACACGCTGTCTGCAAGCTGTACTGTAGTTGCCTTTCCCTGACTGTCTGCGCCGAGAATATTTATCACGTCACCAGCCTCAAGGTTTGCGACAGACATGTAATCTCCGTACTTATTTAAAAATTTTGTCTCTAATCCGTAATAATACCGGTACTCAAGCCCATTGGCATAACGGTACACCCTCATGCTTTCCTCTGCCGAGTTGATGGAAACTATCAGATACAGTTCCTCGCTCTGGCTGAGTTCCTCTTCTGCCTGGGTATCCTCCTCATTCTTCACATCATTTAAGCTCTTATGAAAGTATGTGACATCACTTTCTTTCTCCTCGGCACCACAGCCACAGAGCATAACCAGCATTATAAGAATTATCATCATGTATATTTTTTTCATACCCTCAGTATACCTTATTAAATACTAATGGCAAACACTTTTTCTATAAAAGTTATTCTCTCCCTCTCCTGTGCTATGATTTTTTCCAGCTTTTCTATATCCCGCTTTGGAATCCATGCCTTGTTGGAGCCATAGTAGTGGTCTGCTATTTTCCAGAATTTTTCTGGGAACAGGAGTACACCCAGCAGCTGCTTTCTCGCCTGTTCAGACATAGGACAGCCACTCTCATACTTATTTAAAAGCCTCTCCCCCATTCTATAATCCCACTGGTTTTTCTCTGAGATTTTGCGGATAAATTCAGAGACATCAATTATTGCCGGGGCATACAGTATATGCTCAAAATTCACAATCTGCCACTGCCCGTTTGTATACAGGATATTGTGCTGGTTCATCTGCCCATGGCACCAGATTTCATTCCCCTCTGCCATATACTCCACAGCCTTGCCCGCACAGTCCATATAATACTCATAGTTTTCCTGAAACATGAGCTCAAATTCATTCTTCTTATTGCGTCCCTTTATGTAATTCCTGATTCGTTTTAACTCGTTCATGTGCTTATCAGCCTTATCCAGATAGCTTAAGACTGAATTGTCAGCCGCTGGCAGCTTTAGGGTCTCAGATGCCCTGTGAAATCCGGCAATTTTCTCCATTGCCATCAGGGTGTCCTCAGTCTCCAGTACCCGGCATTCATTTCCTTTTATGTAATCCTTGAGCAGATAATGCTCCTCGCCATCATCAGATAAGGCCTCACCCTCTGCGGTTAAGATGATTTTTTCTGCTTCAAAACCCGATTCATTTAAGGCATCCAGATAATTCTTTATAAACATAGCTCTGGTTTTTGTTCCCTTAAACGGCACAAGAACCTTCTCCCCCTGGGAGGTGTCACATATGAAGGTTCCTCTCCCTCTGGTTATTTCCTTCACTGTCAGTTCATATTTTTCAAGGGCTATAGCCCGCTTATCATACAATAAAAAACCCCCTCACATGATTCTTGTATCTGTTTATCATATGAGAGGGTCTGCTATTTTATGAGCAAGTTCTATTAATTTTTCCTTAGTATTTAAGTCAGGCTCTTCGATTATCATATTGAAAAGTTCATCCAGCACCCGTCCAAGCTCTTTGCCCTGGGCCATCCCAAGTTCTATCAGGTCACGCCCATTTATGGCCATGTCCTTTTTCTGCACACATTGGTTCTTTTGAAGGATTATCTCATAGGTCTTTTCAAAATCATCAATATACTTAAGCTTTTCTTCCCGCTTGTAGAGGCTCTGTCCCAGACAGTCAGCCCTCTTGACCTTGAGCAGGTCCGGAATCACATCAACTCCGATTCTGCTTATGGCACGCCTTATGCTTTTCTCTGTAATCGCTGGTCTGTCATCATGATACCTGATGAGCTTTGCACAGGCATCTATGGTCTTGTTGTCAAACTTTAAGCGGTGCAGGATAGCTCTTGCCATCTTCTCCCCCAGCTCCGGATGTCCGTGATAGTGCTCCTGCCCTTCCTCGTCTGTAGTCCTGCAGGCTGGCTTTGCCACATCATGTAAAAGCATGGCAATCCTCAAGACCTTGTCTGGCTCGATATTCTGCATGGCGGCAATAGTATGCTCTCCAACAGAATACATATGGTGCTTATTTATCTGAGGCGTCTCCATCATAAGGTCGAATTCCGGCAGGAAAACCTTTGTCAGTCCCAGCTCGCAGGCTGTCCTCATCTCCTCCGGATGGGCAGAGGTCAGCAGCTTTACCATCTCCACCTGTATACGCTCAGCGCTCACATGCTCAATTGTCGGTGCCAGCTCCTTCACAGCCTCCGCAGTCTCCTGCACAATTTCAAAGCCAAGCTGAGCCGCAAATCTCACTGCCCTGAGCATCCTTAAGGCGTCCTCTCCAAACCTGTCTTTTGCAACGCCCACACAGCGCACCTGCTTCTGCTCTAAATCAGCTGCGCCGCCGAAGACATCAATAAGGCCTTCCTCGTCGTTGTATGCCATGGCATTTATGGTGAAGTCTCTCCTTTTTAGGTCTTCCACCAGATTTGATGTGAATATCACTTCCTTTGGATGTCTGTTGTCCTCGTACTCTCCATCAATCCTGTAGGTTGTCACCTCATAGCCCACATGGTCAAGCATGACAGTCACTGTGCCATGTTCTATGCCTGTGTCTATGGTATGCTCAAACAATGCTTTTACCTGTTCAGGCTTGGCAGAGGTGGTTATGTCCCAGTCCTGCGGCACTCTGCCAAGGATTGTATCTCTGACACAGCCTCCCACTGCATAAGCCTCAAAACCATTATCATACAAAGTATGAATTATTAAGTTTACATTTTCAGGTAAAATCATTCTCATATAAATGCGTAAGTTCCTTTTTTTCCTTTTTTGATGGTGTAGAGGAGCTCATCTGCCTGTCTGAGCATTTCATCCACACTCTGCTCATTCAGGGAGTCTGTCACTGATATTCCCATTGAGCAGCCGATTTTCTTGCTCTCATCCATCTCTATATTCTGGTTGAGCCTTGCCTGTATCTCCTTCACAAAGCCATTTGAGGTCTCGATTCCTGCATATATCTGCTTTGCCAGGTCCTCCAGCTCTTTCTTGTCCCTGGTCTTTAGGATAATGATAAATTCATCTCCACCGAATCGGCTGACAAAGCCCTTATCACCTATTACATCGCAGAAAAGCTTTGACATCCCCTGCAATACAATATCGCCGGCGTCATGACCATAGGTATCATTGTATGGCTTGAAGTTATCCAGATCTATAAACATAAGAGCTGCACTCTTGCCATGCATCTTGCCTATTTCCCTATACATACCGGTTCTGTTATAAACGCCTGTGAGCATGTCTGTCACCGCGCTCTTTTCCAGCATACTGTTCATCTCGTAAATCTGGCGGTTAGCCTGAATCTTTACTACAGCGTCATTTAACTCACGCCACAGCAGCCTGTAAATCTTTAAATCCTCTTCATCAAGCATGTATCTGCTGGCAGCGTTATGCCAGTTCTCCTTCATCATAACATATGTGACAAAGAAAGACTCTATCTTTCTGCCGTTAAAGAATGGCACTGCTGCAAATGAGCACACATCATCCGTTCCAAAATAGTTAATCATATCCAGATGCTCATTGAAGTTTCCGCTTATCTTGGAAACAACAAATCCATCTGTATACTGTCTCATATTATCACACAGAATTCTGGCAAGCTCATCATCTATCGCTAAATCCGTATTATTGTAATAGACGACTGCCCTTCCATCCTCAAACCTCACATAGGCAGCCTTGTCATTTCCAAAATAGTTCATAAAGGCTCTCATCACATTGTCTACAAGCGCCTTCTCATCTCCATTATGGGACGATATAATCCTCTGCCATGTGTTTAGGAACTCCATCTGCTCATGGGCTCTGGTATAGTCTCTGCCTACCCCCACACTCTTCATGAGGTTGTCAATTTCCTTTGGCTTGATTCTGCTGGTCTTTTTCTTTCCGCCATTCTCTATTTTTTCAAGTATCTCCAATGGAGCACTCTCTTTTATGAGCTTTGCAGTCTCCTGATATTTGTCAAGAGCAGCCCTTTCCTTCTCATACAGCTCTGTCCTGTTCAGCTTCTCAAAGAGCTGCATCCTGCTCTTTCTGTATACAGTGTATATATAGAACTGGTTGCCCTCTGATTTTGTCAGATAGGTCTCTGCCTTTTCAAAGGCTTCCAGTGCCTCATCATCCCTGTCCTCAAGCATATATGTGAGTGCCCTTGCCAGGTTAAAGAGAAACATGTCGTCATCCAGGACTGAATAGTCATGCTTAAACACTTCCCCTGCTGTAATTTTGTTCTTTTCAACTGCATAGTTTAAAAACTGCCTGCAGTTTCTCAGGTACCTGTCCGCATTAAACCTCTGATTCTGAAGTACACTGACCAGGGCCAGAAGGGCATAGAGCTTTGACATGTTGCAGACTCTTAAGGAGTTCATGTGCAGTCTCTGTATCGCCAGCACCGCCCTCTGTAAGGACTGCTGAGCCTTGGCATAGTCACCCATCATTATGCTGTTTAATGCCAGATTATAATCACTTTCCGCTATATCCTGTGGCAGTCTCAGCTCGTAAAGTGCCTCAATTGACCTATTGTAATATGCCTCTGCCAGCTCGTTGTGTCCAAGTGCTGACAGGTTGTAACCGATTCCTCCCAGAAGTCTTGCTATGTCCGGTGTATTCTTATTCTTCATAAACTCATATGAGCGGACAGAATACAGTAGGGCAATCTCATTCATGCCGTTTGTAGATGCAATCATGATATTTTTCTGGTAGGCATCATATACCAGCTGCTCATTGCCGATTTCCATGGCAAGCTCCACACCCTTGCTGAAATGTGTGAGAAGCTTTTCTGAACGATATGCCTTGGCAACTACCTGTGGTCCGTTATCATAGGCGTAAATATAAATGTGTGCCAGATTGTTCTCATAGCCCCGCTTCATAAGCCCTTCCAGCATGGCTTCCTCTATATATATGTCCTCAAGGCAGAAAAATATGTTGTGCCAGCCGGACATCCTGACCTGTACCTTAAGCACATCAGCTTCAAAGACAAGCTCCGGGTCTCCCATGCTTTCAGCAATCTCTCTTGCCAGATCCACATATCTGATACCAGCGTTAAGCCTTCCCAGATACATGAAGCATACACCTGTGTAGTAGGCACAGTTGTATTTTAACCATGCCTGGGTGTCATCATCCTCCATTTTTGACATTGTCAGCACGTCAATAAGCTCAAGTGCCTTATTCAGATTGTCTGACAAAATACATGCCCTGATGTACAGTATTATAAATCTTGCCCGCTGTTCCTCAGTTACCGCTGTATCATTGTCCTTTAGGATTTTTTCAAGGCTTGTAAAATTCTTGGCAATCAGACTGTAGTCTAACAGCTCTATTCCGTTGCTGATTAAAGTATAGGCCTCCTCAATCTCATTGACATTGACCGTCTCTTTGAATTCTCTCCTGTGATGTCCTGTGGTGCCCATGTGGTAGACAAGGCTGGCGTCAGAGGCTTTTTCAATTATCCTGTTAAGAATTTGGCTCTCTTCCCTGGCAAGCTCACTCTCATTCATGCCTATGACAATTCCTATGTCCTTTGAAGGCTCGTCCAAAAGTTTTTCTACCAGAGCCATTGCACTCTCACTGGCAATCTGAAATCTGTTTATCACTATAAAAACCGGCTTAATCGTTGCAAGCTTCTTGAGCATAAGGGCAATGCCTTCTGTCATCTTGCTCTGCTCGTAGCCCACCTCATCCAGAAGCACGCCTTCTTTCCGCCTGCATACGCCTGTATTATAATATCCTAAAAGCATATCCCTGTGCAGGTAATACACTCCACATTCCTTCATAAAATCGTAGAAGCTTCCTCCCACATACTCTCTGTGCATCTGGAATATTATTTCCATAAACGGAGAAAATGCGTCCATTACGAAATTATACTCAAATTGCTTTGTGGCAAAAAAAACGTCATTCATATTTGAATAACGTTTGATTTCGTCTATAGTGTCAAGTGAGAAATCATTGTTGTAGCAGGCTACAACAATGTTTCTTTTCACTTTTCCCATCTGAGCATATACTTGCTCTATAACCCCACATATATCTTTCTCAAACATAGTACATCCCCAAGTAATTAATTCTTAATATTAATAAGCTTTACCCCAGTATACAAGTTTATGAGCTGGCTTTCCACAGCATACACATACATCTGAAATTTGTTCCTGATCATCAAATGGCATACAGCGGCTTGTTACGGTTGTATCTTCTTTTATCTTGTTCTCACAAGCCTCGTCCTCACACCACATAGCACGGATGAAGCCTGGCTTTTCCTCTGCGATTTTCTTGAACTCTTCATAGTTGTGTGCATCATTGATATGGGTCTTAAGATGCTTCTTTGCCTTCTCGAGCATATCGCTCTGCATTGTGTCAAGAATCTCTGCAAGCTTCTCATTGATTTCATCAAGTGAAACTACAAGCTTTTCTCTTGTATCACGGCGGACTACTACGCAGTGACCAGCCTCGATGTCCTTTGGTCCCAGCTCGATACGAACCGGAATACCCTGAATCTCCTGCTCTGCAAATTTCCAGCCCGGAGTCTTGTCAGAAGCATCAATTCTGACTCTGTAATCCTTAGCAAGCTTGTCCCTCAGGTCATATGCTTTATCAAGCACTCCATCCTTCTGCTGCTGGATTGGAATAACCATAACCTGGGTTGGAGCAATCCTTGGTGGAAGCACCAGTCCTGAATCGTCTCCGTGAACCATGATAATAGCTCCGATAAGACGGGTAGATACTCCCCATGAGGTCTCATGACAATACTGAAGCTTGTTCTCCTTGTCTGTGTACTGGATACCAAATGCTCTGGCAAATCCATCACCAAAGTTATGTGATGTACCTGACTGTAAAGCCTTGCCATCATGCATAAGTGCTTCGATTGTGTAGGTTGCTTCTGCTCCTGCGAATTTCTCCTTGTCTGTCTTACGTCCCTTAACCATTGGGATTGCAAGATACTTTTCGCAGAAATCAGCATATACATTTAACATCTGTACTGTACGAGCCTCTGCTTCCTCTGCAGTAGCATGTACAGTATGTCCTTCCTGCCATAAGAACTCTGATGAGCGGAGGAAAGGTCTTGTAGTCTTTTCCCAACGCACAACTGAGCACCACTGATTGTATACCTTTGGTAAATCCCTGTGTGAATGGACAATCTTTGAATACAGCTCACAGAAGAGGGTCTCTGATGTAGGTCTTACTGCAAGTCTCTCCTGAAGAGTCTCAAGGCCTCCCTGAGTAACCCAGGCAACCTCTGGGGCAAATCCCTCTACATGATCCTTTTCCTTCTGTAAGAGACTCTCCGGAATGAACATTGGCATGTATACATTCTCTACACCAGTCTCCTTGAACATTGCATCAAGATTTTTCTGTATATTCTCCCAAATGGCATATCCATTGGGCTTAAAGATCATGCACCCTTTTACAGATGAATAATCCATCAACTCCGCTTTCTTCACAACGTCTGTATACCATTGTGCAAAATCTTCATCCATTGAAGTGATGGCTTCTACTAATTTTTTTTCCTTAGCCATTTCTAATCTCCTTTTTATACGACGTACTATTACTAATTCATATTAAAATAATTACTTTTCAATGTCAAGGTTACCGCCTGGGTTTTACTTAATAAAAATAATGAGCTATAATGCTTATATTACCAATGATTCAGGAGAATACAATGAGCAATTTTAAACGTGGTTTTTTTGCAGGCTTTCCAATCGGACTTGGCTATCTGTCTGTGTCCTTTACTTTTGGAATTATGGCTGTATCCTATGGTCTGACCTGGTGGCAGGCTACTCTTATATCGATGACTACCGTGACCTCTGCAGGGCAGTTTGCAGGACTTGGGGTTATGATGCATCCGGGACAGTATTTTCAGATGCTGGTCTCACAGATTACCATAAATATCCGCTACTCCTTTATGTCCATTTCAATCGGACAGAAGGCAGATTCAAAATTTAAGGGATTGTCCAGATGGATTCTGGGATTTCTGATGACAGATGAGATTTTTGCAGTGGCAAGTCAGGAGGAATCCGTAACCAGAAGCTTTTTCTCTGGCTTGTGCGTGCTTCCTTATCTGGGCTGGTCACTTGGCACCCTGTCTGGCTCAATCCTTGGCAGTGTACTGCCCCACAGGCTGATGAGTGCCCTGTCTCTGGCAATATACGGAATGTTTGTGGCAATAGTCATTCCTGAGGCAAAAAAATCAAAGGCTGTGGTATTTGTGGTATGTCTTGCCCTGATGTGCAGCTCATGCTTTTACTATCTGCCTGCCCTGTCAAAGATATCAAGCGGTATCGCCATTACAATCTGTGCGATTCTTGCCGCCGTTGTTGGTGCAATACTTTTCCCGGTCGAGGAGGATAATGATGAAAATTAATCTTGATATAACTGAGTTTTTTATATATCTGCTAATACTGTGTGTCAGCACATACCTGATAAGGGTTATTCCCTTCGTCGCCATCAAAGAAAAAATAAGCAATAGATTTGTGCAGTCCTTTTTGTACTACATACCCTATACAGTACTTACAGCCATGACTTTTCCTGCTGTGCTGTATGCAACTGACAGCATGGTATCTGCCTTTGTGGGACTGGCTGCAGCTGTGATTTTTGCACTGCGGGGCAAGAGTCTCACTGTGGTAGCTGTGGCTGCCTGCAGTGCAGTCTTTATCTGTGAGCTGCTGCCCCTTTGATATTCCTATGTTTTCGGTTTTCAATGCAATCTGCACCATCCAAATAATTCATTATGGGGTGTGATTTCAAAGTCAAGGGCTTTGCCACTTGTGGGATGGTTAAATTCCAGCCGGTAAGAGCACAGTGCAGGCTGCTGCCCCTTTTCTGCCACACCATACTTGCTGTCTCCCACAAGAGGCATGCCGGCATGTGCCATCTGCAGGCGTATCTGGTGATGACGTCCGGTGTGGAGCTTTATGTCCAGGCAGACAAGCTTATCCTTCACATCTATAACGGTGTATTCAAGCTCGGCTTTCTTGATGTTTTTGTCCTTTTTCATCTGGGCAGCATCCGGCTTCTGCGGTAAAATCCGTCCCACATTTGTCCTTGTGTCAAAGGTCATGTAGTCTGTTAAGACTATAGGCTTCTCATTTCCAGATAGTAGTTCACTATACAAATCATCAAGCTTGCCATCTGTATTTTCATTCATCTGCCCTATTGCATAATAATACTTGCCTATGCTTCTGTCTGCCACCTGCTTTGACAGGTCTGCGGCAGCCTTTTCATTTTTGGCGAAAACCATGATGCCCTCCACCGGCTGGTCCAGCCTGTGAACCAGACCTATGTAGGGTGATTCTTTCTTTTTTGCCCTGTAATTTTTTAAGAGGCTTACCATGTCCTGCTGTCCCAATCTCCTGGTCTGAACCGCTACGCCTGCCGGCTTGTAGCATACTATTATGTCATTGTCCTCGTGGATTATTTGTAAATTGTTCATGTTCAGCCTTTCTCAACTATATTTAACAAAAATATTTGCCGTCCTGGGATTTCCTGCGCAAATAAATATACTCGTAAGTTACTTCCTTACGAGTATATTAACCAAAATATTTATATTGTCAATGCCTGTCTATCCATATATTTTAGTAGCTCAATGTATCCAGGAACTGCTCCAGTTCCTGTAAGCCAGCCCTCTCATCAAAGCTTGAGCTGACCATAAATGTGTATATAACATTGTTATCAGTTATATAAGCATTATACTCTCCACCAAATGTAAACACATAGGCTGTAAGCCCGTTTTGTGTGGTGTAATTTTCTACAAAGGCAGAGCCGTCATACTCATCCTCAAGCCCTGTATCTGAGTCTGACCCTGCGTACATTTTTGCCTCATAGCTGATTTCATAAGGTCTGTCTCCCACCGTTTTCCAGATGTGACCCATTTCGTCCTGGGCTAAGTCTGCCTCCATATCATTCACATAATACCATTCTCCCGACACACTGCATATTCTCGTACCATCATCATCAAACTCTTTAATTGTCAGATATGGTATCTCTGTCTCTGCCGCCTTATCGCTCTTTAAAAGCTTAACCCCTAGCACCTCCTCAACCTCTGGAATTGTCTGGTATGGCCTGTCCAGCTCTTCTGCGGTCAGATCATTTACAGCAATTCCCTCAATATCCTGTGATATTTCCTTATCTCCCAATGCCAGCGAACCCTTAAACAGGTATTGTGCCGCATAAATAGTACCGCTGCTTGCCAAAACTATGGCAGCTGCAAATGCCGCTGCTTTTACCCAGTTAATATGTCTATTATATTTTTTCATATGCTTCTCCTTTGCCTCGTCCAAAATCCTCTGGTTCAAAGACAGGGCTGGTTTCACCTCCCCCCTTAATGATTGATATAAAATTTCATCCAGGCTGGTTTCAATATTTATCTCATTATTTTTATCGCTCATATCCTCTTGCCTCCAAACCTTTTTTAATCATTTCTCTGGCACGCATCAATCTGCTGGTCACAGTTCCCTTGCTGATTTTTAATTCCTCTGCTATCTGCCATGTTGTCATTTGCCCATTATAATACATGAGCACAACTATTCTGTATCTTTCTGGCAGATCATTCACTACGGATAAAACCAGCTCTGCGGTCTCCTTATCCACATAAGCCTGCAGTAAATCCATCTTATCCGCAATGGGTTGAACGCCAATATGCACCTGGTCTGCCAATAATGACCTGCGCTTTTTCTTGCGCCATTTGTTTTTCCAGATATTTGCCGCTATGCCCATCAGATAGCTTTTTTCCTTTTCCTCTGGTATGGTCACTGCCTTTTCCAGTACCACAAGGAAACTCTCCTGATACAAATCGTCTGCCGCCTCCCTGCTCCCAGTCAGGAAATAACAAAACCTGTATATATCGTCTCCGTATTCTCTTATACATTTTTCTATTTGTTCAAGCTTCATATTCTCCCCCCGACTGTGGTAAAAGTTTTCATCGATGAAATTGCTTTCACCTATATAATGTCGTGACTTATTATTTGATTGCATATTGTATAAAAAATGGAGTGCCCTAAAGCACTCCACAACATTTTAGCAATAAAAACTAATGTCCAAAAATACACCATATACCTTTTTTACTCCGTCCTCCTGTATAATCTGCGAATGAACAATTTCTGTATCATCTGCAAGTGTCATATATGGGTACATCATAGCAATTACCTCACCCTCACCTGATTTCTTTATTATATCCTGAAAAACAGTCGGTGTAAATGTTTACCTCCTCAGTAAAATACCTCACCTTATACATCTGTCCCAAAGACTGGCTATAGCTTACAATACAACTCTCCTCACTTTGCGCTGTAAACTCATAATTCACCACGCCATTTCTGACACTGCCATCATCAGATACAAGGTATGTGATTTTGGAGTCCTTCCACGCCTCGGTATTTCCAAGAAATGCGCTTGCCATTTTATCTGCTGTTTCATACTGGCTCTTATATAGAGCCTCATCTGGCTTTAAGTTATCCTCATAAGGACTTTCAGCAGCTATCTTTGCCACACTTCCTGCCTTAGCACTTTGCAAATCCACAGATACCTCATACTGTTCTCCAGTCTCCTCATCTG
>ERZ1034946.493-NODE-493-length-19294-cov-36.214980_pt1 | contig 19294 bp, 15 predicted proteins | sample MGYA00520591_ERZ1034946 | MGnify/ENA primary metagenome ERZ1034946 (study PRJEB33766, sample SAMN09781753) | gut metagenome | biome: gut microbiome | host: Homo sapiens | place: Madagascar | study: EMG produced TPA metagenomics assembly of the PRJNA485056 data...
CTGTCTGTACTCCGTAGGATACTAATTTACGAATTAATACCTGAATATCCATTTTCTCTCCATTCTGCCACAGAGTTTCCCGCAGCATTGTTCTGACCCGTTTTTGTTAATTACATTTCTATCACAACAGGTTCCGGCACACTGATTTTGCAATAAGAAAATTTCCGTACCGGGGCGCCATTTACCGCACTTTACAGAGTCTGGGGACCGTCACCAATCTCTACTACATAGAAGTCAGCCGCATAACCGATCTTTTCCTTGTATGCCTTGCCTACCTGCTCGATAAAGGTGTCGATTGCTTCATCTTTTACAATACTTACGGTACAACCGCCGAAGCCTGCGCCGGTCATACGGGATCCGATGACACCGTCTACCTTCCATGCTTCCTCTACCAGTGTATCCAGCTCAATACCGGTTACTTCATAATCGTCACGCAGGGATACATGGGAAGCGTTCATCAGCTCACCGAACAGCTTCACGTCGTTATTCTTCAATGCTTCTACGGCACGGATTGTTCTCTGATTCTCGTATACCGCATGCTTTGCACGCTTTCTGCGGACATCGCTCTTGATGATTGCCTTGAACTTCTCGAAGGTTTCCTCGTCCAGATCACCCAGCGTCTTGATCTTCACTACCTGCTGCAGCTCTGCCAGTGCAGTCTCACACTCACTGCGGCGCTCATTGTACTTGGAATCTCCCAGACCTCTCTTTTTGTTACTGCATGCGATCACGATCTTCGCATTCTCCAGATGGATCGGTGCATACTCATACTCCAACGTTGCGGTATCCAGGAAAATCGCGTTGTCCTTTTTACCCATTGCAATAGCAAACTGATCCATGATACCACAGTTTACCTTGTTGTATTTGTTCTCGGAGAACTGTCCGATCAGTGCCAGATCCTGATTGGTCACGTCAAATCCGAAGAAATCTCTCAGAATATAACCGGTCAGCACCTCTACGGATGCGGAAGAAGAAAGTCCGGAACCGTTGGGAATGTTACCGTTTAACAGCAGATCCATACCGGAAGTTACCTTCATGCCTTTCTCACCGAACGCCCAGATCACTCCCTTGGGATAATTCGTCCAGCCTGCTTCCTTGCTGGGCACCAGATCCTCCAGAGAAGACTCGATCACTCCCAGGTGTCCGAAATTCATGGAATAAAAACGCAGCTTATTATCGTTTCTCTTTCTTGCCACACCATAGGTACCGATGGTCAGTGCGCAGGGGAAAACGTGACCGCCGTTATAGTCGGTATGTTCACCGATCAGATTCACACGTCCCGGTGCAAAATAAGCCTTGGCGCCCTCTGCATCTCCAAATACTTCTGCGAAAGTCTTCAGAATCGTCTCTTTCATTTCCATTTTCTGCTCCTATCTGCTTACTGTGTAAGCCCCGTCCATTTATATGTTCTCACTCCTGTCGCATCCATCGATGCTGCGATGCGAATTCTCTTGCTCTATGTTTTCATCATAATCGAAAAAAACAAATATTTCTACCTATTTTTGTTTTTCAGACCTGTCATTATGTTAAAAGCTACAAGTCATGCAAAAGCGGAAACAAAAACACGTCCCGGGAGCTTGCTCACAGGGACGTGTTTTTGTTTTTGCTTTTATACGGCGACAGCCGTACATGAAGCAGGTGCTTTAGCGCCTGCGAATGTGCATGGCGCAGTTCTTTGGCGTATTTTATTCCGCACTCTGCTTCCGATACTGTACCGGCGTCATATCATAAGCCTTTTTGAACAGGCGGTTAAAATGCTCTACATTTTCGTAACCCACATTGGCTGCAATGGTCTCTACCGTCTGGTTGGTCTCCTTTAAGAGCATTCTTGCCTTCTTCATACGTTCTTCCCTTACAACTTCCTGGAAGGTCATACCGGCCTTCTCCTTAATATACTTGGACAGGTAAGGCTTGGAGAGATGGAACGTATCTACCAGCGTATCCAGCGTAACATCTACGTAGTGCTTCTGGATAAAGCTGATAATTTCAACGATTCTCTCTTCTCTGCCGGAAGTGATATGCTGCTCTGCTGCCAGCTTGTTCACTGCGGATACCAGCGCGGCAATGGAACTCTTGATAATATCTTCATCCACGCCGACACCCCAGTAGAACTTACCGTCGTGGACGATGCCTACATAGGTTGCTGCCTTGGAGTTGGAACCTCTGGAAATTGCATGCTCTTCGTACACAGACAATTCATAAGTGATACCGAAGTATGTCTTGATGGCATTGCTGACTGCATCCAGACGACCATTACCCATAGTGGTGATCGTTCTGGCAGCTCCGCCCTGCTCGATCGTCACTTCAGCCTGAATACCGTTCTCCTGCTTAAAGTGGCATTCCGGAACATTGAAGATGCTGCGAGGGTAAATATAATTTTCCTCGAAGATCGCGTAGATCTCCTTGGGAAGTAATTCCTGATGGCGCCTGTCGGAGATACCCTTTACCAGGTATCCGACTTCTTCCTTCATGGCTGCAGGCAGTGAGAAACCAAACTGCTGCTTCAATACGAATGCGACGCCGCCCTTACCGGATACACTGTTGATACGGATAACATCGGATTCGTACTCTCTTCCCACATCCGCAGGATCGATGGGCAGATAAGGAATATCCCAGCGCTTGCCGGTCTTGCCTTCCTTCTGCCATGCCATACCTTTGCTGATGGCATCCTGATGCGAACCGGAAAATGCGGTAAATACCAGATCTCCGGCATACGGAACTCTCTCATGTACTTTCATACCGGTGAAGTTCTCGTATGCCTCGCGGATCTCCATGATGTGAGAGAAATCCAGTCCGCTATCCACACCGTGACACATCATATTCAATGCAACCGTTACCAGATCCACATTACCGGTACGCTCGCCGTTGCCGAACAAAGTACCCTCTACACGGTCTGCTCCGGCCAATACGCCGAACTCCGCATCACTGATGCCGCAGCCTCTGTCGTTATGAGGATGTACACTGAGGACTACATTGTCACGATATTTCAAATGCTTATGCATATATTCTACCTGACAGGCGAATACATGAGGCATTGCCACCTGCACAGTAGTAGGCAGATTAATGATCGCCTTGCGGTCAGCAGTGGGCTTCCATACATCCAGAACAGCATTGCAGACTTCCAATGCATAGTCTACTTCTGTCTGGGAGAAGCTCTCCGGGCTGTACTCGAAGGTAAAGTTGCCCTCGGTCTCATCAGCCAAGGTCTTTAACATTTTAGCACCGTCTACCGCAAGCTTTTTGATGGATTCCTTATCCTTCTTGAATACCTGTTCTCTCTGCTCCACGGAAGTAGAATTGTACAGATGAATGACCGCATGGGGTGCACCCTTGACTGCCTCGAAGGTCTTGCGGATGATATGCTCTCTCGCCTGGGTCAGCACCTGGATGGTCACATCCTTCGGAATCATGTTGCGTTCAATCAACGCACGGATAAAATTATACTCGGTATCGGAAGAAGCGGGGAAACCTACTTCGATCTCCTTGAATCCGATCTTTACCAGTAATTTGAAGAATTCCAGCTTATCCTCCAGGCTCATGGGATCGATCAAAGCCTGATTGCCGTCTCGCAAGTCTACGCTGCACCAGATGGGGGGCTTGGTGATACTGTCCTTTTTCACCCAGTCATACGTTACCTCGGGGGGCATAAAATAAGTTTTCTGATATTTTGCTGCAATGTCTGCGCTGTTCATGGAACTCCTCCTAATGTGATTGTGATGTATTTTCGAAACTAACTGTTTTGACTATTTTCACTTATCTGATTGCACTATCTTAACACTCACAATTTCTGTAGGCAAGTTATATTCTTATCATGTTGATTGATGTATTTTAATCTAACATTTGTGTCACATTCTCCGGGATCCATTAAAATAGAGGTTTTGTGCCTTATTTGTTGGTTTTTATCATTTGATTAAAAATTTTTATTTTATCTACTGTCTTTTGTGATATTAAAAAATATTATTTTCACTTACTCTTTTTTAATTCTTGATTAATTTTATCGTTACACCCGAAATGTTTTTCACAGAAAAACAGATGTCCGTTGCAGACATCTGTTTGCATATTATCTCTATTTGCTATCTAAACGATTTCCTGACACTTTCTTCTCCGACTGTAGGCAGTCTCTTGAAAGTCTTCAGAAACAGCTTGGGTGGTTAGATGATTTCCACCCGTTCAAAATACCGGATCAAAATATCCGCACAGTTCTCGATTCCCAGCTTCGTGGTATCCAGGATCATGTGATAGTTATTCACATCTCCCCATACCTTTCCGGTATTTTCGTAGTAATAATCGGCGCGCTCCGCGTCATTTTTCTCGAGCATGGCTTTCGCATCCTCATGAGAAAGCTTCTCTTTTTTCATAATACGTGCAATGCGGTCTTCCTTATCCGCACACACATACACATTAAACACATTCGGCTGATCCTTCAGGATCTCAGATGCACAGCGTCCCAGAATGATACAAGGCTGTTTTGCAAGTCCCTTTATGACTTCTGCTTCCGTCGCATAGCTGTCGCCGTCCAGTTCGTGCTCTATGTATGCCTTATCATATACCGGCACTCCCAGTTTCTCTGACAGTTCCTGCGCGATCAGACTGGCTCCCGTTCCGAATCTTCTGCTGATCGTAATTACAAGGTTCATAACAAAGTCCTCCTTTGTCTCTTGCATTCCTCCCCGGTAAAGTTCCGGTAAGAAGGTATTCTCATTTTATGCTATAAACCTTTTCTTTGCAAGAGGGAACCTTTGCATCAGGCAGTCTTTTCTCCGCCTTTGTCCTCACGAAATATTATTTTCAAAATCGGATAATACACCCAGAAAGAAATAATGCAGTTAATGATCATTGTGATCAGATCTGCATACGATGATGTTCCATCGGTTTTAAAATCCCCTTTTCATCTGTGTATCGCAGTCTCACATAGAGAAGTTCCCCCGGTCTTACGGTGCTCTTTTCCGGAATCATTTGCAGGCACGTAGTTGCTCTGGCTGTAATCAGTTTGCAGCAGCCTGCTTCCTCTCCGTCCTCATCATAGACAATAGCTTTCAGGCATCCGTCATATTTCCCTTGACACCTCTCCCACAAAAGTACAATATGAACGTATACACCGTTATCCTATTTTCTAAAATCCTGCCGGTGATACAGCGCTGCTCGCGCAGAAATGAGGCATTTTATGGAACAAACTTTTCTTTCTGTCCGTACAACTTCCACTACGGTAACAGCCTTTTGGGAATTACCCGAGAAGGCAACGGCAGATACAGTTTATGAAGTATGTTTAACCGACGATACAGGGGATACGAAGACTGTCTGCGTTGCGAAAACACACGATACCTTTACGGAATTAACCCCTGACACGCACTATCGGATTTCTGTCCGCATGGATGACAGACTCATCGGAGAAACCACAGCACATACCTCTGCACTCAGGAAACGTATTGATGTCACAAAGGCACCGTATTTTGCAAAAGGCGACGGAGTGACTTTTAACACAGTAGCATTGCAGCAGGCTTTTAATGACTGCGGTTCCGATGAAGAAATCTATTTTCCTGCAGGAATCTATCTGACCGGAGCGTTGGATCTGCACAGCAATATGGCAGTCTATCTGGAAAAGGACGCCGTTCTGCAGGGCAGCTCGGAGCCGAAAGATTATCTTCCCCGCATCCGCAGCCGCTTCGAAGGCACCGAGCAGGAATGCTATCGCAGTCTCCTGAATGCCGGGCACTTAGACCACACCGCCGGCGCCAACTGTGAAAATATTCTTCTCTATGGGGAAGGTACGATCAGCGGCGGCGGACGCATACTTGCTGACCGCACCATCGAAAGCGAACGGGAAAATCTGAAAGATTATCTGGCAGCAAATGCGGCTCTGGTAGCTACCTGTGAAAATGACCGTACCATTCCCGGGCGTGTACGTGGCCGACTGGTCAATCTCAGCAACTGTGCCCATGTACGCATTACCGGTTTGACTTTGCAAAACGGCGCAGCCTGGAATGTACACATGGTCTACAGTGACGATATTGTCACCGACCATTGCACCCTTCGTTCTTCCGGCATCTGGAACGGTGACGGCTGGGATCCCGATTCCTCCACCAACTGTACACTTTTTGCCATGGAATTTGATACAGAAGATGACTCCGTAGCCATCAAATCCGGCAAGAATCCGGAAGGAAATGAGATTCATCGTCCGACAAAGCATATCCGTATTTTCGACTGTCACAGTACCGGAGGACACGGCATCTGCATCGGCAGCGAGATGTCCGGGGGTGTGGAAGATGTGAAAATCTGGGATTGCTCCATTGCCACCTCTTCTAACGGTATCGAGATCAAGGGGACGCCAAAACGCGGCGGCTACGTCCGGGACATCACTGTAAAAGATTGTATTTTCCCACGTTTGCTGATTCATTCCGTTCCTTATAACGACGATGGCATCCCTTCGCCCGAACCTCCGTATTTTGAAAATTACCTGTTTGAGCGTCTCTGCCTGACCGGTCAAAAATCCGAGCACGGAGAGAACGAAATGGTAGCTCCCATAGAACTGGAAGGATTTACTGCCCCGGGACACAAGATCAAAAATGTCACCCTTAAAGACTGTACTCTGCCGGAACATGCGGAACTTAAGCTGGCTCTTTACGAGAACCTGACATTGTCCGGATTACATACAGAAAATGTAACATCCTTAGAATAACCCAAAAACGCCTCCAATCGAAGCATTCTGCTGACCTTTGGAGGCGTTAGTCAGTTCAATAGCGGTTCCCATCTCTTAATAATTTATAAAATAATGCCCTTTCCTCTTTCTTTTTTTCAAAAAAAGTTAAGATAAATGACGGTTAAAAAAATTTGCATATTACTTGCAAAGAAAAGAGGATAAAAATTATGAAAAAGAAAGTACTTGGAATGGTTTTATGCACTGCAATGTTATTGACTGCCTGTGGCAGCGACAACGCTTCTACAGCTACAATCGCTACCGTAGATGGAACTCCCATCAGCACAGACGCTGCTACTTCCGAAGCTGCTTCTGAAACATCTGCCGTTACTGCTGACGGCACAGAAGTAGCTCCCCTTGCTACTGCAATTGATACTACTGCGCTGGCTGACGGAACCTATGCCGTTTCTTTTGTAGCAACTGATGTTACTACAGAAAATGCTGCAACACAGATCAATGTTACCGTTTATGATTACGAGCACTTTGATGCCTCTGCCGTAGAAGCGCTGAAAACCGGTGATACACTGGTGATTGACGGCAATTCCATGGTAGTGGATGCTGTAGAAGATAATGGCTCCGGCATGATCACTGTAAACGGTGGTCTGGAACAGGGTGGCTGTGATCTTGGCAAGGATGAAGACGGCAGCTATTCTGAATTGTTGATGGATATCGGTAAAAATTACACTGTTGTCGGACAAATATCTCTTCCCCTTTCGAAGGATTTTGTCTTCACTGACAACAGTGATCCCGAGAAACAGGATGTGCAGTACTCCGCCTACGAACTGGTTACTCTCCTCGAAGATGATACCCAGTACTTCGATGCGATGACCACGACTGCCACTGTTGCTGATGGTCAGATTACTGCAATAACTCGTATCTTTATGCCGTAACTGGCAAGTTAGTTAAGTAAATAAATATCGGCAAAGGGACGGACTCCCGGAACGGACAGAATGCCTTCTGGAAGCTGTAACGTCTCCGAGTGTGAATTCCCTAAAGAAGTGGATATCATATATGGTAGAGGGACGGGTCGCCTACACGCGCCATCCATGGCGCGAATCGGCTGTCGCGAACATCGTGTTCGCTCCTCCCTGTTTCCCGACCACTTCTTAAGGGAATATCAACACTCTCCGACAAACAGCTTCCAGAAGGCATTCTGTCCGTTCCGGGAGTCCTGTTTCCTTAAAACTTGCAATAAATCAGTAGCCCCGGCTACATATAAGAATAAGCTGACCGTAAACAGACGCCGGCACTTAGCGGACGTACTTTGGCCGCTTACGTGCCGCTGCGCTCTGTTTCCGAGCGGAAGCGATGTCAGCGTTTCTTATATGCAGCCGGGGCTACGTGGCATGAAACAGTTCACTAACTTTCCATTTACCGCTCTTCGCGGAAGTACGCCAGTCCCAGGCTTGCAGGCGGCTGGTTCTCTCTCTTGCTTCTCATGCTGGTGATGACCAGTACCAGTAAGGTCACGACATAGGGAATCATTTTATACAATTCCTGATACTCCATATGCTCAATACCGGTCGGCAGATAAAGATACAGGATATACAGTCCGCCGAACAGGAAGGATGCAAATACACTGACATTGGGTCTCCAGATGGTGAAGATCACCAGTGCGATGGCAAGCCAGCCTCTGTCACCGAAAGCGTCGTTGGACCATACACCACAGGCATAGTCCATAACGTAATACAGACCGCCCAGTCCCGCGATCATACATCCCACACAGGTTGCGATATATTTATATCTGGATACGTTGATACCGGCTGCATCTGCGGTATTAGGACCCTCACCGACTGCTCTTAAGTGCAGTCCGGTTCTGGTATGACTCAGAACATACGATGCCGCAAACGCAATGATCACTGCCAGATAAGCCAGGAATCCATAGGATAAAAACAGCTTGCCAAACCAGCCAAGCTTTCCCGCAAAAGGAAGTGACTTACTGAAATAACTGCTGGTAGCAGACAGTGCAATGGAAGGTACATCACTGTTTACCAGCTTGATCAGGGATCCGCCAAAGAAGTTACCGAAGCCGACACCGAAGGTGGTCATTGCCAGACCGGTCACGTTCTGGTTCGCCCGCAGGGTAACAGTCAGGAAGCAGTACAGCAGTCCCATCAACAGGGATCCTAACAGGCAGCAGAGCATCGGAATCGCAATAGCAAGAAACCCATTCATGTTCGCCGCGTCTCCTGCGGATCTCTCATAGAAGAAAGATCCGATGACACCACAGATACCTCCCACATACATAACACCGGGGATTCCCAGATTCAGATTACCGGACTTCTCCGTGATGATCTCACCGGTACTCCCGTATAACAGAGGAATTCCCTGTACGATTGCTCTCGGAATAAATGCAAGTAAAAATGACCACATGCTTACTGTTCCTCCTTTTCTGCTTTTTTACGGAACTGCAGTCTGTAAGTAATGAAGAACTCACAGCCGATGATAAAGAACAGGATAATACCTGTCAGAATATCGGAATAAGAATGATTCAGTCCAAAATTGGTAGAGATCTCACTGGCTCCGCGATCCATGAATATGATCAGGAAGCTGGAGAATACCATGGTCAGAGGATTGAACTTGGACATCCAGGATACCAGTACAGCGGTAAATCCCTGTCCACCTGCAATCGTGGTAGTCACAGTATGATTGATGCCTCCTACCAGAAGCAGGCCTACCAGTCCGCACAGCGCACCGGACAGAAGCATGGTACGGATAATTACCTTTTCCACCTTAATACCCACATATTTTGCAGTATTTTCGCTCTCACCCACAACAGAGATCTCATATCCCTGCTTACTGTAGTTCAAATATACATACATAAATATCGTGATCACTACTGCCACTACAATACTTAACAGATATTTGGAGCCGAAGATCTGCGGCAGCCAGCCCACATTGGTGTTCTGGTTGATGATACCGATCTTACCGGATCCCTTGGGAACCTCCCATACTATCGTATAAAATGCCACCAACTGAGTAGCTATGTAGTTCATCATCAGCGTAGACAGCGTCTCATTGGTATTCCATTTCGCCTTGAAAAATGCGGGAATGAAGCCCCAGATGGCTCCTGCTGCCAGACTTGCCACGATCATGCACAGGATCACAACTGCGTTCGGAAGCTTATCTCCCAGACAGATCATACAGGCTGCTGCTGCCAGCCCGCCGATCAGCACCTGTCCCTCACCGCCGATATTCCAGAATTTCATCTTAAATGCCGGGGTCAGTGCCAATGCGATCAAAAGCAGGATCGCTATATTCTGAAAAGTGACCCATGTCTTGCGGACGGATCCGAAAGCACCCAGAACGATGGACTGATATACCTGTAAAGGATTGATTCCCGTGGTGATCGTCGTAATGATACCGCACAGGATCAGTGCCAGCAGGATTGCCAAAAATCGAATACCCAGAGATTTATACCAGGGAAGCGCATCTCTTTTTACGATATGAAACAAAGGCTCTTTATTCTTTTCCTTCATGTTCTTTGCCTCCTACTCTGGTCATCAGCATACCGACCTCATTTTTGTCTGTCTTTCTCGCATCCAGAATACCGCTCACTTCTCCGCCGCACAATACCATGATACGGTCGGACAGCTCCATCAGCACATCCAGATCCTCACCTACGAAAATCACGGCAACGCCCTTTTTCTTCTGTTCATTGATCAGGTCATATATAGTATACGAAGAATTGATATCCAGTCCACGTACCGCATAAGCCGTCAACAGTACGGTAGGTGCAGACGCAATCTCTCTTCCAACGAGAACCTTCTGTACATTACCACCGGACAATCTGCGTACCGGAGTGGTGATACCCGGGGTTACAACCTCCAGATTTTCTACCACATCAGTTGCAAGCTGTTTGGAAGGCTTTCGGTTCGTAAACGGTGTATGTCCCTGTCGGAAGGAACGTAACATCATATTATCGGTCAGATCCATATTGCCTACCAGACCCATGCCGAGACGATCCTCCGGCACAAAAGAAAGTGATACGCCCATCTCTGCGATCTTCAATGGATCCTTGCCGATCAGCATTTCCTTACTTCCATCATCTTCCACGTAACTGATCGTGCCGGCTTCTGTTACCTGCAGACCTGCAATGGCTTCCAGAAGCTCCTTCTGTCCACAGCCGGAGATACCGGCGATTCCCAGAATCTCACCACTGTTGGCGGTAAAGGAGACATCCTTCAGCTTAACGATACCTTCTTCGTTACGTACAGTCAGTCCCTGTACTTCGATACGGGGCTTCGGATTCACAGGTTCCGGTCTGACAATATTCAAAGTAACCGCATGTCCCACCATCATATTGGTCATTTCCGTAACGGTGGTATCCTTTGTCAGCATGCTTCCAATATACTGACCGTTACGAAGCACAGCCACCCTGTCGGACAGAGATTCCACTTCATGCATTTTATGGGTAATAATGACAATAGCCTTGCCGTCATCTCTCATTTTCCGGAGAACGTTAAAGAGCTTCTCTGTCTCCTGCGGTGTCAGCACGGCGGTAGGCTCATCCAGGATCAGGATATCCGCACCACGATACAGCACCTTTACAATCTCCACGGTCTGCTTCTGGGATACCGTCATATCATAGATTTTCTGCTTCGGATCTACTTCAAAACCGTATTTGTCACAGATCTCCTCTATTTTACGGGATGCCTCCTTGATATTAAGCCTGCCTTCCAGACCCAGGATGATATTCTCGGTAGCGGAAAGTACATCGATCAGCTTAAAATGCTGATGCACCATACCGATTCCCAGCCGTAACGCATCCTTGGGGGATTTGATGACCTCTTCCTTACCGTTAATAAAGATCTGTCCCTCATCCGGAAAATAAATACCGGAGAGCATATTCATCAGTGTCGTCTTACCGCTGCCGTTTTCCCCAAGCAGTGATAATATCTCACCCTTATAGATATCCAGATTTACCTTATCATTGGCAATCACGGATCCAAAAGTCTTGGTAATGTTTTTCATCGAAACCGCAGCTACTTTTGTCTCTTTTTCCATCCTAGTCACCTTTCCAATTTATCCACGACCTGCAATTTTCAGGTCTTCTAATACCTGGCATAAGCACACTGGCCGCCCCTTTTCTACCTCATCCATCCACAACAAACAAAAGATCCATAAGGTAGAAAAAGGGCGGCGCGGCGATAAACGCTGCGCCGTCCGGGCTCTTTCAATAAGTCAATTAATACTGCTCATCCAGCAGGTTGATTCCATCAATTCTTACATTGAAGTAAGGAGCGGAACGGAATGCAACATCGGACTCATGGAAGTATCCGTCACTTACTACCTCATGGTCGGGAGTATAATCAGGATCGGTATCGATATCAGCTTCATAGCTGTCCAGGGTCTTGCCGTCTACAGTAAAGGTGGTGATATCATATACATGAGTCTTGCCTGCGATCAGATCAGCCTTTGCAGCTTCTACTGCTTCTGCAGTACCGTCTGCTACAGCAGCACCAAGATCGCTCAGCTCTACAGAGCCGGTCTCCAGAGTACCACACCAGTCAGTATCGATAGGAGTTCCATCTGCTACACATTTAATAGCATACTCAAAGTAAGGCTCCCAGTTAACTCTGGAAGATACCAGGAAGGTATTGGGGCAGGCTGCCTCAGTGCTTCCGTTGTAAGATACGTTGGGAACGCCTGCGGTCTCACATGCGGTAGGAGCACCCATGGAGTCTGCATGCTGGCTGATCAGTACACATCCGCCCTCGATCAGCTTGTTAGCTGCTTCCTTCTCAGCGGTCTCATCGTACCAGGAACCGGTAAAGGTTACATCCATGGTAACGCTGGGGCATACGGAACGAGCGCCCAGGAAGAAGGAGGTATAACCGGACATAACTTCTGCATAGGTATAAGCACCTACATAACCCATCTTAGCCTGATCTTCGGTAATATCACCGTTAGCGATCATCTCATTCAGCTTCATGCCTGCAACGATACCTGCAAGGTAACGGCCATCATAGATGGAAGCAAATGCATTGTGGAAGTTGTCCAGACCCTCAGTATGAGCCTTGGTTCCTGTTGCATGGCTGAACTGAACATCGGGATACTCCTTAGCAGCCTCGATGATGTAGTCCTCATGTCCAAAGCTGTCTGCAAAAATGAAATTGCAGCCTGCATCAGCAAGCTCACAAGCTGCTTCATAAGCTTCCTGTCCTTCAGGAATGTTGGTCTTGGTCATGTACTCAATGCCAAGCTTCTCACAAGCTGCCTTTGCTCCGTTCAGGAAGTTCAGATCATAAGTAGAGTTCTCATCATGCAGGAAAATAAAACCTGCCTTTACACCACTGACAGTTTCGCCAGCTGCTTCAGTAGTAGCTGCTGCCTCAGTAGTAGCTGCAACAGTTGCAGCATCTGTGCCGGTGGTAGCTGCGTTATTGGATCCGCATCCTGCCAGAGCAGTAACTGCGAGAGCCATAGCTGCGAGTAAACTTACGACTTTCTTTTTCATAATTCTCCTCTTTCTGCGCTGCTGCTTCGTTACAGATCCATGTAGCAGCGCGGGCACAGATCTGCAGATAAACCGGTGAGTCAACGCAAAAAGGGTGTATGACACCTTCATACGACCCCTTTATTGTACTCTCTCAACATTAGTCAGTATAAGCATTTGTCTGACTTCTTGTCAAGAGAAGTATTAAATTTTTATTAACTCGTTTGCGAATGTGGTTCTGAATAGTTATCTAACTTATCTAACTCTTAAGATCGAAATGTGATCTCTCCGGTTTTGTCATCCATACTTTCCACAATTGCGAGGGACTCTACACGGATACCCTTGGAACGGATCAGGTCGCCGCCCTTCTGGAATCCCTTCTCAACGGCAATGCCGACACCCTCTACAGAAGCTCCCGCTTTATTGACAATGTCGATCAAACCCTCCAGTGCGCATCCGTTGGCCAGGAAATCATCAATGATCAGAATATGATCTTCCGGATGCAGAAATTTTTTGGAGACGATCACGTCATATACTCTCTTATGCGTAAAAGATTCGATCTTGGTGGAATATACTTCTCCGTCAATATTTACGGACTGGGACTTTTTTGCAAATACCACCGGCACATGAAAATGCTGGGCTGCCACACAGGCGATGCCGATACCGGAAGCCTCCACAGTCAGGATCTTCGTAATCTTACGGTCTGCGAACAGACGCGCCCACTCTTTTCCCATTTCATTGAACAGATCAATGTCCATCTGATGATTCAGAAAAGAATCTACTTTTAATACATTCCCTGCTTTTACTGTACCGTCTTTGCGAATGCGCTCTTCGAGTAATTTCATTGTATGTCTCCTCTTTTGTTTCTTCTTAATATATTCTGTAGCAGTACTTTAGGCTCTTATGTCTCTTATTATACGCAGGATACTGCTCCTTTTTCAATAGAAGAACTATATTTCTTGCTATTTTGATTACATTTTGCTATGTTAACCATGAGAATACTGAAATCACGAGGTGTCTTATGCCTATCAGAGGATATATCATAGAAAAATATAATGCTATGACCAACGCTTATACTTGCAATCGTCTGGTACAGGAAGCTTCTGCCCTGGATATGGAGCTGCAGATTGTAGGGATCCACGATACTATGGTCTCTCCGCATGGTGTTATAAATCATGGTAAAATACTGGAACCTGTGGATTTTGTCATCAACCGCTATAAATGGGGACGGGAAAAGGATGCTATCAATGCACTTGCCACCCGAAGCTATAATCCTTTAACTGCTTATAACATCTATATTAATAAATTTGAACAGGTACGAAGGCTTCATTCCGAAGCCTTTCTGATCCCGAAATATCTTCTGGGAACTTCACTGTTGCCTTTTTCTTCTATTGTAGAACAACTGGGCCTTCCTTTTGTCGGTAAAGGACTGGAAAGCTCCATGGGCGAGGAAATCGTCTGCATCCGGGATAAAGCTTCTTATGAAGAACTCTCTCTTAACTACCCTTCCTCCAAGGAATGGCTCTTCGAAGAATTTATCTCGGAAAGCTACGGCAGAGATCTGCGATTTTACAGCATCCGCGGAGAAGCCGTTGCCTGTATGCAGCGCACATCCCGGGGAGATTTCCGTGCAAATGTAGCTCTGGGAGCCTCGGTAGATCCTTACCCTGTCACGCCCGGCATCCGTGCCATAGCCGCAGATATTTACGAGCAGACCGGACTGGATTTTCTGGGAATTGATCTGCTTTTTGGCAGAGAAAAACCTTATTTTTGCGAAATCAATGTTATGCCGGGACTGGAAGGCATTGAAAAAGCCTCCGGTATGAATGTTGCAGGAAAAGTCATAGAAACAATACGATCAGACTTTGCATAAGGAACTCATCTCCTATTTGTTTGTACCTGCACAGTATACGAAAATATGCATTACTATCGTATCGGTAAAATTGCAGGTTACGGAAAGGTATGCTTATTTTTATGAATAATGCTTCCGGAACACCACTGGAATTTCATAAGATCACTACGCTGAAAGAGGCGGAAGACTTCGTCTATGCTTCCTATCTGCGGGCTGCCACACATCAGGACTATGCCGCAAAGGATGCCGGGAAAAGACATCCTGAGCTGACGAGATCTCTGCTCCGGCAGAAATCTCTTACTCCCTGTGTCGTCGTCACCGGAAGCAAGGGAAAAGGATCCGTTGCCAATATGATTTCCCGGATTCTGCAGACAAATTTATGCGTAGGGCTGATGACCAGTCCTCATATTACTGATTTCAGAGAGCGCTTCCGTGTCAATGATACCATGATCAGTGAAGTCGACTTTTGCCGTCTGATGGCACAGATCCAGCCGGAGGTTCTGGACATTGCCTCCGATCTGCCGGAGTCGGTATGTATCAGCCCCATGGGCATTCAGGCGGATCTGGCACTGACTTATTTTTCGGAAAAACATACAGATTTCAATGTATTTGAATGCGGCAAGGGCGCAAAATATGATGATGTGAACAACATTCGTCACGATTATGCCGTGATCAACCGGATTTTCTTAGAGCATACAAGAGAGCTGGGAGATACGTTAGCTGCCATTGCAGAGGATAAATCCCATGTCATCACCGGGGAGCAGAAGTGTGTTTATTTTGCAAAGCAGAAGTATGAAGTACTGGAGGTTCTGGTTCGCCGTGCCGAGGCTATGCAGGTTCCCTATAAAATATACGGTCGGGATTTTCAGGCGGAAAATATCCGCTATACCTGTTCCGGCATGCAATTTGATGTGGTGATTGGAGATACTATTTATCCGGATTTACAGATTCCGTTATTGGGAGAACATCAGGCCAAAAACTGTGCACTGGCACTTGCTGTATGTATGGATGTCATGGCGGATCTTTGCCGTAAATCCACGATTTTTTCCATTCCCGCTGTCCGGGAAAATCTGTCCCTTCTGCACTGGCCGGGGCGCATGGAGGTCCTGCGTTCCCATCCGTTTGTCCTGCTGGATGCCTGCATCCATTCCGCCAGCTGTGAGAATGTCAGAGAAGTCCTGCAACGTCTGGGGATTCAGAATTGTACGGTTATTGTGGGAATTCCGGAGGATAAGGATTATGCCGGAGTAGCCAGATCCATGAAAGATATAGCGAACCGGATTATCCTCACCAGATCCAGGAATCCACATTATCATTTTTCGCAACATCAGAGGGAAGTTCTGATGCAGGAGGGAATCCTCACGGAATGGACGGATTCGTTGAAACAGGCACTGACTCTGGCGGGTTCTTGCCCGGATCCCATTGTAATCTTGGGAACGACTTCGGTAATTTCCGAAGTAGAGCAGCTTTTTCAGTAATCTTAACTTGCTCTCATAGAATACAGGTGCTACAATGCGGGAAAATAGAAGAATATTGGATCAATCAAAGATAATAAAATCTTCTCCCACAGAATGTGAGACCTGCAAGAACGGCAAATATCAGGATGGTTCCGATGAGATGGTCTCTTTCAAATCTGCAGATGCCGCCACGCTGATCGGACGGAATCTAATCTGAGTGCGTGAATAAAGATAATTTCTGATATGCAAAGTCCCCACATTTTTATGTGAGGACTTTTTTAATATTAATATGCCACATACCAGTCCCGGTAGGGCAGAAGAGTGAATCCATTGAATTTTTCCGCATCTGTGTAGTAGATAACATAGATCTTGTTGCTGTCAATATGCTCCCAATCAATTCCCATGGTGAAGCGGATTCCCTTGCCCAGGAAAGACTCCGGCTTGGGAGGTGCATCGCTTAAGTTCCTGTTGGCAAGGTATTCTGCGACATCAATTTCTCCGTAGAGCAGGACACTGGGATACTTGATAGCATCTTCGATTTCAATCTCGCGACCACTTTCCGCTGCGATTTTCATGGCTTTCTGTACTGCTTCCTCACTGCCTTCCTGAAAATATCCACTAACCAATTCCTTATAGGAAGTAAAATAAGCTTTTTCAAACTGCAAATTTTCTCCCAGAAGAAGTACCATCAACAGAATACTTGCGACCATTTTCCATCGCAGACTTGTCTTTTTTGCAATAAAATCTGTTGCGGAAGATATGCACAAAGCTCCGCACATCACCAGGGGAATATAAATACAGTTAATCTGGGTCATTCCCACACTAATCATTAATCCTAATAATAAAGCTCCGGTCAACTGAAAAAATATCATCCATAATAGGGTATTTTTTCTCTTCCATGATGCCGTGATCAGATGAAATAGCATTAAAAATACTCCCAGAAAAATGAATATCCTGGCTACAACTCCAAAAAAGCCAAAGGGCATAATCACATCATACGGACGTCCGATATCCTGACGGTACAATAAATATAACAGATTTCTGAAATTAGAAAGTATTTCCTGAAAAGAAGAAGCTATTTCATCCGCTCTGAAATCCGTCATCGCATAGACTGAAAAGGGTCCTATGGAGAACTCCGGGAGGATTCCTCTGTTTACCAGCAAAAACGCCAGCAGTGGAAGTGCCAGTAACCCGATGATCAACACATGGATCACAAAATATTTGTTGGCCTTTAATGTCTTTGTAAGAAATCCATATCCCCATTCCAACAACAGAAGCAGAGGAACGATGGGCCAGATGGTTGCATAGCAATACAGGCTCAGACCGTAGGAGAGTGCCGACAGAATAAGCAATTTCGGTTTTTTCATTCCATAGACAAAAAAGGTCAGTCCAAAAAGCAGGAACCCCGGTGCCAGATTGGATTCCAGTCCCCACCTTGACATCATGATATGCCAGGGACATACACTGAGAAGAAGCATGCCCCACAGTCCGGTTGCTTCATTCACCATCTCTTTTATCAGAAAATAAACCGCCACCAGAGATAAAATTGCTACAATGGCCTGCGGTAGTCTCACTACCAGCGGCGTGATCCTGCCACCGGTAAAGAGCAGAAGAGGAAACATGAGATAGGAGTTCAGTGCATTCTGCCCACCGCCCCAGGACTCAAAATACACAGGATAGGAATGTCCTGTGGAATCGATTCCACTGTGAAACAGCGAATACGCATTAAAAGCCCCATAAGCCTCGTCCATCTGGTAACCGCCCGGAACCTTTCCCAGCTGCACCAGCCGCAGCAGAGAACCGAATATTAATATCATGAAAAATAATATGGTATATTTATGTTGTTCTATTGCTTTCTTTAACATCATAAGTCTTTTATATCCTTTTTACTTTCCAATATCCATTTTGAATGAATATTATTTTCTTCTGTCTTTTATTTTATCATATTGGATATTGATTTATAAAGTCATTAACCACAGCACTTGTAAAAAAACCTTTTTCCCATGACCATTCTCTGTAAAAAGAATTCCTTCAACACCGGATTGTTTTTTCGACAGAAATTGTAATGTTTTGGTATTCATATAATCATCCACAACATAGATTGATTTCTTTGCCTGTTGATAGATTTCTATGTATGCAATGTCAGCTTCTAACTTCTGACCTTTATAAATAACAAAATTTTTAACATCTTTTTCCGAAATAAAATTTTCACTTAGCTGTTCAACGTTCTTTTGAATCAAATCAACCTTTTGGTCTGTTTGTTTCTGTTTATCTATCAGCCTCGCTGTCTGCACCGATATTTCCGTAACTTTAGACGATAGTAATTCCATTTCAGATCTTGTTACAAATTGCTGATTCTGTTTAATAAAATGCCGCATTTCTCTAAATGTACGCATAATAAAAATACTTTGTTGTTCAGCTAATTCTCCGCGAAGTACCATAGCAAGCATATAAATTCCCTGTTCTGTAAACGCAAACAGCATTTTTTTAATATTTGAACCCTGCCTATTGCTCTTTTCGTTCAAAGTCGCAATTTGCGACTTTGAAAATTTCTCTGGTATTTCTTCTTTATTCAGCTGAAACATAAAATCCTCTGGAAATCTGCTAATATTTCGCTTTACCTGCTCATTTAATCGTTTTACTTCATACCCATAAAGTTCTGCTAAATCTTTGTCTAACATTACCTGTTGACCACGAATTATATACACCTTACTACGAATATCATCCGTAGTAATCAATTCTTTTGTTTCTTCCATTATTCCTCCACCATGCTTTCCATTTGCTCCAGTTTCTGCAATGCTTTCATATATGCCATCAGTCTTTTATACTGATCATCTCCAAGACTGTGAATC
>ERZ1034946.500-NODE-500-length-19109-cov-55.240894_pt1 | contig 19109 bp, 25 predicted proteins | sample MGYA00520591_ERZ1034946 | MGnify/ENA primary metagenome ERZ1034946 (study PRJEB33766, sample SAMN09781753) | gut metagenome | biome: gut microbiome | host: Homo sapiens | place: Madagascar | study: EMG produced TPA metagenomics assembly of the PRJNA485056 data...
ATATAATCAGAATTGTTGATTAATTATTCCAAAACATACAAATGGTGGTAATAAAGCTTATAAATAGCTTGAAAAAGAGCGAGAAGTTTGATGCTCATATAAGAACAACACTTACCAGACGCCATACGAAAGAAACACTGGGGAATCCTGACACCTATACCATACTTCAGCCTTCTGCCGATTTTGATTTTCTTGATGAAAACTGCATGTATTACGATATTGAATTCCGTATTGTACGTATTCGCCTTGATAATGGAACCTATATCTGTATTGCCACCAATCTTTCAGGAGAAGAATTTCCTCTGGAAGAAATCAATAAACTTTACCGGATGCGCTGGAGCGAGGAAACAAGCTTCCGTGAACTCAAATACACCATCGGTCTGATCAACTGGGCAATAAAATAAAAAGCAGATGTGGAGAATAAAAGAATATGATAACAAGTACATTTATGATAGGATTCAGTACATTAGTAATGTATACATTAGCTATAGGATTTTGCATAGCTGTGCTTAGGGGAGAATGGTTAACAAAGGGATGTATTCGATTTTATAGAGGACTCATTGCAGTAAATTTAATTGCAATTGCTGTATTTATAGAAAAATGTTTTACAGTGGAAAAGACTAGTAGAGAAGAACAATTATTGATTTTTGCAAGCATCACATTTTTGGTATTTATAATAGAAACAGTATTGATTGTGGTTGCGCCTATGAAGGGTGATCACAAAATTAGTAAGACAGTACCGCGTGAAACATTTGATTTAAAGGAAGAAAACTTTGAAACAGAAGAAAACATCAAAATCTGCTGCACACAAATGAAAAAAGAGAGCAGTTTCAAAGGAACTATTGTGTTCATGCAGCCTGATTATTACAAAGCCGATTTAAATGGAAAAGTGTGGTTTCACAAGAAAAACAAAAAAGAATATCTTGGTCATACAGGAAAGTATGACGAGATATCGGATTTTTTTGTGAGAGCAGGGTACCATACAATTCGCTACGATCACAGCAATAATCGAGAACCCATTTCTATTGAGACTGTATTAAAGAGAGTGAGAATCATTCTGGATGAGAGAAATGAAGCAAATGTCGTAGTTTTTTGTGCAGGAAATATTAATGAGTTTATCAATGAAATATACGAGATATTGAAGCCATCAGAGCTGATTTGTATGGGAGCTGCTAATCAGGACATATTAGAAAATATTTTTAAAGTGAAAGAACACATCCCAGTATTTATTGGAGATTTCGGTGATGATCCTTATTGCAATGTGAAAAATGAAAATGCCGTACATTTTGAAAACACAGACTTTACATTTTGCGTGAGAGGAAAAAGAAAACTGAAAAAATACGGACGTTCCGCAGACAATGAAGGAATCACGGATGTATCAGCATTGGGTGTTATTGAAGAATGGCTGACAGAACAAGAGAAGGCTGGATTGGAACAACCAAGATAGCCATGAATGATTATAACCTGTGTTGCAGCAGAACCGGATCATTTTAAAGAGAAGAAACAAGGCAAATAATTAATAATCATACTCAAATAAGATAAAAGGATATCATTTGCACCAAAATTATCTTCAAAATTTGCCCCATATTTAAGAAATTTAGTTTCACATGAAGAAATTGGGGAGATAGCAGATTGGCTTGTTAAGTATGCAAGAAGTTGTGCTTTAGATGCAAAAATAAATATTGATTTCAATGGCAACATATGAAGTTAAAGGCATATTCAGTATCTGCTTAATATTATGTGTTTTAGAAGGAAGTTATTTCCTTTTATTTTGGTACAATAAACAAATTATTTTTACATGGAATGAAATTATATATCGTTCAATCTTTGGAATAGAAAAAATATATATTGAAACGGGAATGATGAAAAAATGTGAAGATGTTGAGAGAGTAATAAAAGAAAAGGGTTATTTACGAGTAAAAATCAAATAGGTATAATGATTTAGAGTAGATTTTATTGGAATAATCTTACTGTTACAAAGCCTTGGGAAGCGGCGGAAGCCGGACAAAGGACAGAAGATATGATGCCGGAGCGGGCCGTTTCATAAGCGAGGACTTGATAAAAGGACACACCGCAGTGCCATACACGATGAACCATTACAGCTACTGCTTCAACAGACCGATGATCTGGTGGACCTGAATGGCATGTGGCTCAGCCTGAAGGATACAATAGGTATTGTGGCGGCTGGAATTGCAACAGCAAGTGTGGCAACAGGTTTGGCGCAAGCGGGAGTTGGCAAAGTAGGAAATTTATTAGGAAGTGGTGCTGGATTAAAGGCAGGAACGCTTGCAAACGGAATTTGAAATGGATTTTCTAATTTGTTAGGATTTTCAATAGGAGATATTTCGTATATTCAAACAGGTGCGATATATGATAGTGTAAAAGAGTTGTGGGATAAAATAAATGGGATCTTGAATGGCATAGAAAAATCAAAAGAATAGAAAGCTAAGAGGAAGATAGTTATGTTGTCTGATAATAGTATTGTTTATATTTTATACACATTATTTTTAATTATAATAGTTCCCATTTTTTTGCGTATATGTGCAAGCACATTTACAGGAGGAGATGTGGAAGCAAAAAGTCCAATACAAAATATTGTACAAAATGCAGCACATAATGAGCAGCTAGATAAAATTTTAGATTTTGTTTTGGGAACAATTTTAATGGGGATGTTGATTGTATATCTTATAATTTGGCCGCCAGTTCTTTTGGATGCGCCGGAATACCTTAGCGGAACTGGCGAAACGGTAACGGGCACAATTACAGAGTTTACAGACAAAATCAGACCGGTTGAAGGAGAATGGGCATTAGTATCGGCAAAAATACAGGACGAAAATACGAAAAAGATAGTTTCTATAAAAAAGACATATTTTCCATATGTGCAGGTAGGAGATCAGGTGACAGTAAGTTACTTACGCCATTGTAAAATGGGAATGGTTCAGGAAGTAAATGGAAAGCCATATGCTTTAGAACGAAGGGCAAATAAAGCATTCTATATCATAATAATGATTTTATTACATTTGTATTTCATTGCGAGGATGCTGCTTGTATTAAAAGAAAGTATAAAATCTGAGAAAAAGTACAAAGTACATATCCATAAGGGAAGGTGTATCACATGGATCTTTGCGGCAGAAATGATAAATGCATTGGGTTCTATCATACTGGCAGCGTCCATGGTGGGGAAATGTAATACTGCAGTAAAAATAATTTGGAATATTCTGGTAGTAGTTTTTTATATACTTATATTTGGCTTATTTATGGAAGACCGCTACATATTAAAAGTGAACCGTAAACGCATTTTCTATTGTGACCGAAAGCTGAGGTATTTGGGACAGGCAACTGAAATAAAAGGTGTAGAAAGAAATGGAAAACAGATTGATGTTATATTAGAAAATGAAAAAAGACTTCCTGTTTATGATATAGAAACGAGTAATGGAATGGAAACAGATTGAAATCCTAAGGGTACATGAGTTTGAAGCGGTTAACCAGATGAGCAGTTCTATGGGCGAGTACGGTGGAATCGTAAAAAAGGCAGAATATCAATATAATGGTCTGGGACACAGAATGAATCAAAAAATATGGAAATATGAACAGATTCAGCCAGAAAATCCAGAACATCAGATTCAGTATATATTAGATCTGACCAGACAGTATTACAATTTGTTACAAAAAGAGGACAGTTATACGGAAACGGTGACAGATAAAACACCAGAATCTGGAATACAAAGTTTTTATTGGGACAGAAATATTATCCATGGAAGTCTGTAGGAAAGATAGCAGTTAGCACGTTACAGGGAGCTGGTGAAGGAGCTGTGTTGGGAACAGGTAATGTACCTGCTGCAGCAGTGACTACGTTTGTTATAGAGATTGCTGGGGCAATATATTGGAGCAGAGAGTTTATATGATATGGCAGTAAACAGAATAAATTCGTTTGGAGATTCGCTGTTAGATGAAACCATAAATAGGATAAAATTATTCGAAAATTCTAAGTTAAATAACGAAGAAAAGGAGTAAAAAGGAATTGGAAAGAGTGGAGTGTACGGGAAAGTGTTACTATGTATTAGCATTAGCATTATTTCAGTTTATAGAATGTGGAATGTTGTTATTAATAATATTAAAGTGTAAAGTTGAAGGTTTTCTTGCGTATGTATTATTAGATTTGACATTAGTCATGCTTTTTTTGCCAGTAATATATTTTTTATTGTATTGGAAAAATAAGAAGATAGTAATGTCAAAAAATGAGATTACCTACTATCCGATACTTGGTAAAGTTAGAACATATTCATGGAATGATGTGAGAAAAGTACGTTATGCATCAGGAGCTCGTGGTTCAAAAGGAAGAATTATTATAGTTACTGACAAAACAATTTCAATTGAAAAAGATATGAAACAATTTGCACTAATAGAAAAAATGATAAAAGAAAAGGGATACTTACAGGTGAAAATTAAATAAGTACAGTGATTGAGAGCAGATTTTATTAGAGCAATCTTATGGCTACGATGCCTTTGGGAACCGGAGCAGAACTGAGTACCGGACAGCGGGCAGCCTGCCAGTACCATAACCTTCTGCAAAAAACGACCAGCATGGGAAGCGGCGGAAGCCGGACAGAGGACAGAAGATATGATGCCGGAGCGGGTCGTTTCATAAGCGAGGACTTCATAAAAGGACACACCGCAGTGCCATACACGATGAACCATTACAGCTACTGCTTCAACAGACCGATGGATCTGGTGGACCTGAATGGTATGTGGCCGAAGTGGGTTGAAACGACGGTAAAAGCGGTTACCGTGGTGACAACCGTTGTTGCTGTTGGTGCAGTAGTTGTTGGAACAGGAGGAACAGCAGCACCATTTATAGCGGGTGTACTTTTGGCAGGTACTATTGGTGGTTTCGCAAACGAAAATATTGGTGGAAGTTATAGTAATGGTTTTTTGGGTGGGTGTTTTACAGGAATAATTCAAGGTGCAGGAAGTATGTTGGGACCTATTGGAAATACAATTGGTGGAGGAATTGGGTCAGCAGTTGGAACAATGGTAACGGAATATCTTGATAACATTGATTCGACGGTAGAAAAAAAACATGAAGAAATAGGGGCAGATGCTTTGACTTCTGGATTAAAAGGTTTAGTATGGGGAACTTTTACAGGCTCGGTTCAAGGAATAACATTTTATAATGATGTAGCATTAGAAAAAAATGTGGTAGATTCATTTAGTGGTTATACGAAAACTACAGGAAATGTATTAAATACTTTCTATGGAGCAACTACAACAATGATATCAAATGAAAGTTCATTTGATAAAGAATAAGGATATGTGAAGGGAAAATAATAAATATGGTATATAGACAAACTTTGGAAATAAAGAATATTTGGTTTAAAGTGATAGCAACGTTGATTCTCTCTATTATTTTTATGAGTTTTAGTTTTTTAAATATTTTTCCAGTTTTTCCTATTCAAGTGAGTGCAGTCTTGTTTTGGGCAGTTTCGATCTGCTTTTTGACATTTTACATAGGTTATCTTATTCGGTATCATTCCGAAAAATGGTATTATCAAAATAGTGAGCTGGTTTTGTGTAGACTTTTTCACAAAAAAGTAAAAGTAAATATTTCTGATATAAAGGAATTAGTTATAGGTGAATCCTATATTTATTCAAGATACGGAAGAATTTATTTGAATACAGTGTATGTAGAGAACGGAAAAAAGAAAAAGATAAAGTGCCCATGGGTAAGTATTCTAATGACACCGAAGGTAGAAAATTTGAATGATGCAAAGGATTATGACATATTGGTTGAGGCGAAGCAAAAGCAGACTTGGGGTTTTTCAATGTATGATATGGAAAGAATGAAAACATTATTAAAAGAATTTACAGGAAACATATATATTTCAGATAGTATAAATGAAAGTGCTAAACCACTTATTTCAGAACTGAAAGATTATTGTAACAGTGTTAAATTAAAATGCGTGAATTTTTAAGGGATACATAGATTGATGAACAAAGTTATTTGCGAATGGAGAAAACATGACTTAAAACGAATGTGACAGATGGTAGAGCAGCAGGTAAGCTATTTGGAAAGATAACACATGGAGATAGAAAATGTTTATAATAATTTTGTGTACAATTATTGATTTGATAATTAGTAAATTAAGCCCATTTATTATATTGTTCATTTTATTTAGATGGTATAAAAAAATGATGGGTTAATAATAAGTGAGCAAGATTGTGCTAATTTTATTAACCAATACAAGAATAGTTCAGATGAAGGAATGAGAGCGTGGGCTGAACTTTATAAAAGCGATGAATAAAATATAAGATATTATTTGCAAAATGAATTATACACAGAATAAAATGGGAATTTGACAGGAGATGGTAAATCTTCTTAGAGATAATATTAAAGACTTTGTATTTGGATTGATTGATGGAGAAAATAATAATGAGAAAGAGTAGGGAGATTTTAAAAAATTTCATAAGAATGGCTTTTGTACATATTTTTTTCTTGATATTAGAATAAGCTATTTCTGTACTAATTGTTTTAAGACGAGTTTTAGAGGAACACATGGCGGAAGACTCATGCAGAAAACAATATCAATCTCGTCGACAGGAAAGCTTATGTGGGGTGGAATATTTATATTTATAATCAAAAAAGAATATGATTCCAGAAAATATTTAGGGTATATCTATTTATTAATTTCCTTGGGACTTATGTTGCAGACAGTGATACAAGGAAATATACCTGTTGAGAGCAGAGTAAAAATGTGTATTGCTGGTTATGTGGCGACACTTGTAGCTGGATTTCTTGTAGGATTATATGCAACAAGGAAGATTATTGTGAAGAATAAATTTGTAAAAGAAATGTTACATGTGGGTTGTACTATATTAGGATTTTTAATTATTTTTATATGTTCAACAGGAGGATGTTTTTTTGACGCAGGGGAGCAATATTAGTAGAAATGACAGGAGGACAAAAAAATAGTGGAAGATGCATGTGGTATATTATCTTAGGTATGACATGCATGCTTAACTTTATTGTTTTTTTGCTTATAACCTGTGTTGCAGCAGAACCGGATCATTTTAAAGAGAAGAAACAAGGCAAATAATTAATAATCGAGACCGTTTCAAGTTTTGTGTGATTTCTGTGAATTAGTGACTTCTCACGCTGTGGTAAAAACATCTAAAAATACCAAACACGTCTATAAAATTAATTTCGCCACCATTATACTGCGTTATGAGGCAGATATGCAATCTGTCTTTTTGTCATACACAAAAAATGATTTGAACTCATCATATACCTGCTTTCTACGCATTAGTCCACCTGAAAAATACAGCATTTCTTAACTGAACAGTATTTTCAATGCATGAACGCATATGATATACTGTTTTCATCATAAAAAACATTATCTAAATGACATTGCAAAAGAAATAGCTAATAAAATAAAAATGCAATGTGGAGAATAAAGAATATGTTAACAAGTACATTTATGATAGGATTCAGTATATTAATGACGTATGCATTAGCAATTGGTGCATGTATGGCAATCCTTCAAAGTGAATTTTTGAAAAAGGGGTACATTTGGTTCTATAGGATTTTAATTGCATTAAATGTTATTGGAATCACAGTATTTATAGAAAAGTGTTTTACCGTTGAAAAAATAAGAAGAGAAAATTATTTCCTAATATTTGCAAGTGTTTCATATGTCATATTTTTAGTACAACTAGTTTGGATACTTGCAGGTTCAGTGAAGGGGCGTTGCAATAATCAGAAAATGGTGCCAAGAGAAACCTACGATTTAAAAGAAGAATGGTTGGAAACAGAAGAAAACATAAAAATCTGTTATACACAAAAGAAAAATGAAGAAGGTTTCAAAGGAACTATTGTGTTCATGCATCCGGATTATTACAAAAGTGATCTGAATGGAAGGGTATGGTATCAAAACAAGAGGAAAAAGAGATTGCTGGGACATATAGGAAAATATGATGAGATATCAGACTTTTTTGTAAGAGCAGGATATCATACACTGAGGTATGACCACAGTGATATTGAGACACAGATTCCTATACAGCCGGTATTGCAAACAATTAATAAAGTTTTAAAAGAAAGAAACTCCGGCAGAGTTATAGTATTTTGTGCAGGAAATATAAATGATTTTATAGGGGAAATTGTAGAGGGGCTAAATCCAACAGAACTTATTTGTATAGGAATCACAAATCGGGATACTTTGAATTATATCAATCGTTTAAAAGAGAGAATGCCAATATTTATCGGAGATTTTGGAGATGATCCATACTGCAATGTAAAAAATGAAAATGCCATACATTTTGAAAATACGGATTTCACTTTTTGTGTGAGAGGAAAAAGAAAACTGAAAAAATATGGTCGATCTGCTGATAATGAAGGAATTACAGATGTAGGAGCGTTAGAGGTTATTAAGGGATGGTTGATATAAAGGGATAATTAAAGGCAGAGGTAGCATTAAAGAATCAAATGATGTAATAAGTTTGCGTAAGAAATTCAAATCCGAAGATAGTATAGAGCGCCAAAAAATTCTTGAAAAATTTGAGGCTGTATGTGCTATGTTTGCGCCCCGATCTTATCGGGGTAAAGGTCTTCGGGTATTCGGATGAGACAGCCGAAGCAGTGGCATCCGGAGAAAAGCTGTTAAAGGAAAGCGGGACAATATACGAATCATTTGCCGATATGATGTTACCGGAGGATGCAAAAAGATATTTAAATTTTCTGGAGAATGGAAGCAGAGAAGGATTGACAAGTGCCGAGCTGGCAGGAGTGGAAAAGGCAGATGCATTGCTGGTATCCCGGAAGGTTGAATATGAGGATGTATGGGATTTAAGGAATGCAGGTGATTTGCTTGAGAGTGGTACTTCTTCATTGATAGACATTGATGCAATACGCCCCAAATTAAAAACTCAACCTGACACCGCATTTTTCTGGTCTGGACGAACAGATGGAATAGGTGGTGCTGAGAATGCAGCAAATATTGCTAAAAGTCGAGGCGGAGTTACATTAGAGTCTACAATTGAAATCCAAAATATTGTTATGCCAGAATGGGATTTCAATAATCCGAGTACGATGGAAGCATGGGATTTGGCATCTGGAGCATATGCTGAATAGGTTTCAGGAGAAATACGTGCAGTCATAGGTTCAGAATTAAGACCAGGTAATATATGGGAAAATGTTGAGTTGCCACGTCTTAAGAATAATCCTAATGTTACAAAGATAACAACAATTGACCCCAAAACAGGTGTAGAGAATGTCGTTTTTGAGAGGTGAGAAAATGAAAATTGCAGGTAGTATGAATTATGTTAAGTTTGATTTGGAAAATGGGTATGTTATAAAAGCAGAAGGAGAAATGCTTGTAGGGAGAAAGTTTGTGGCGTATATGGACACTATGAAAACATGGGAGCCACCACATGAGAATGAGAAAATTAGTAAAGAACAAATAGAAAGAATCATTCAAGAAGTACAGAAAAGTATGAATGAAAATACGGTGCAGATTATTTTTGAATAAAACCTGCTATGTTTCTGCATAATAGTATTTATTAGGGTTATACTTTCGGACTCCCAACAACCTACAACTCCTGCACGTCTATTAATTAATCATCATGGCTGTTGCGAAGCAATTAAGAATCCATGATGTTAATTAATAGACACTAGCGGAATTTTGTCGAGTAGGGTATGCGAAAGGACATTGTGAAATCAATATGCTGATGTAACGCACTCTTAGTAACAGAATGCTGCGAAAGGGTGCGTTTTTCTGTGAAAATATTATAATAAACTGCAAGCATTTATGCAGATGGCAGAAGGACCAGCCAGCGTGATCTGAAAGGCAGAGTGACACAGTGGACAGTTATCTGTGGTCATGGAGAATGGCAGGCAACAGGACAGAGCGTATCCGGGGAGCAGTTCATGAGCAGTATCTTTATGATGAATGTAACCGCCTGTTACAGATAACAGATGGTGCAGATACGGTTAAGAACTATACCTATGATAACAGCGGAAATATGCTCTCAGATGGAGAAATGTCTTATCTCTATGACGGTTAGGGAAGCAGCCGCCGAAGAGGAGTCCGATGGCAATGTAATCCGTTATATCCGCGGACTGTGGCTGATCAGCTCTGACAGTGAGAAGGCGAAGACCTATTACCATTATACAACTAGTTTGACACAAAAAAATGTAGGAGTGCCAACATTACCAGAAGGTTCTTCTTTAGGAGCTTTAGAAGGAAAAGTTGGACCACAAGGAATGGGATTATATGGTGGGGCACATCAAGCATATATTGATTATAGAGCAGTACCTGCGGATTGGATTGAGATAACACCTGCAACGTGGAAGTGAGAAAATTATGAACAAGATTGACGACGAAAAGCATAACGAATTAATAATAATATTGAGTGAGTTAATAGAAACTATTGAATTAATGAAGAAAGAGGAAAAAGATTATTTATTGATTCAAAATGAAAATGAAGCCAGAGATTGGATGGATTTTTTAAAGAATCATACGGATAAAGATGAATTGAAATCTTTAGAAAATGAAATATCAGATAGGTTTTTCTTTAAGTTTGATGTTCAAATTGGAACATTAGAACTAGATAATAAAAGAGCGGAACTTATGAAAAAGTATATATTTGAGTCAAATGAATATTTAAAATAGTTATAATCAGGGTTATACTTTCGGACATTCAGAAGAACTGTTATGATGCCGAGGGTCTTCGTGCAGAGATGGAAGAGAACGGCAGATTAGTGCAGTTCCTCTATAATGAGGATAGGGAAGTAGTCGCAGAGAAAGACTGCAGCGGCAACATCATCCGTTATATACGTGGACTGGGCTGAATCAGTTCTGACAGAGAGAACGCCAAGACGTATTACCATTATGTATCCGATGAACAGAGCAGTGTGAGCCATATCATCAGAGATGAGGATAAGGAGAGCGGAGTATCAGCACAGGGAAGAGAGCAGGACAGAATACTCAATCAATATGAGTATGATGCCTTTGGGAATACCATAAGCTGCAAGGAGCAGGTAGAGAACCGCTTCCGTTATATGGGAGAGCAGTACGATCCTCTGACGGGACAGTATTACCTGAGGGCAAGATATTATAACCCTGTCATTGCCAGATTCACACAGGAAGATACCTACTATGGTGACGGACTGAACCTGTATACCTACTGCCAGAATAACCCGATCCTTAACCATGACCCGACAGGACATGGAACGAAGGAGAACAGCCCGTACAGCAAGAAAGAACAGCAGTATATTGATGCAGGGGCAGACCCGGATACAGCCAGACTGGCAGCCGAGTGTTACCCAGATGCAAAATTGAAACAGGACTTATACAATAAGTACAAGAGTCAGGGATATAATGCAACAGATGCGAAGAAGCTGGCAAACTATGAGATTGTCCATGGCGAGGAGAGGGCAAAGAACTATGCTGCCAACAATGTAAAGAAGAGCGGTCCTGATTACACAGCGACTTTCCCAAGAGATAATGTCAACACCGACAGGAGAACCCAGAACAGGCTGAATGCGCAAAGGGAAGCTGGAGCAGGTAAGACCAGCTATGGGAAGTCAACACTTAATTCATTAAAAAATACAGAAAATTTTACAGACTCAGCTATTGAACATATATTTGAAGGGCAGGTAAATGCAAGAGGTAAAGCAGTTGGATATCATTATGAAGGAATAGAAGGCACCTCTGGTAATGTAATACCAGGGACGGAATCATCTGTTAATAACATTGGAGTATATAAAGCGCAAGTTGAAGTGAATGGCATACCGAAGACTGCAAATGGAGGATTTTCGACATTTTATTCAAAGAATCTGAGCCCACAACAAGTGGTTGATGCAATTAATGAGGCATATAGTAATTGTGAATTAAAGCTTGGTACAAGAAATACATATCAGGGAGTAGCTAATAATGGTATGAAAATAGATATGTTTTTGGATCAAAGTGGTAAAATTATTTCAGCATTTCCGGAGGAATAGAAATGAAATACAGAATAGAAGAATATAAATTAAAAAATGGTATTGAGGATATAAGTATCATATTTGATGAGAAATATCAGTTGTTGACAACTTTTATGTCATGCGATGTATTGCCCTTTGAAAAATGGATTAAATCAGGTTTTGATAGAGTACTGTCAGGGAAAAGTGAATATGAAGAAGTAAATGGAAATGTATGTTGTGCGGAAATAAGTCCTAAAACGACTAAAGTATATGATAATCTGGCAGAGGATGCTATGGGGAATTGGTGTGAAGTTGATACAAAAGAACTTCGTCAATTAATTGATGAGTGGTGTGATAAAGTTCAAAAATTTAAAATGAGCATCACAACTAAGCCTCCCCACCGGCAGGCTTAATTCGTAGTCTCACTATCATATATTAACAGAATTTCTTAGGTTCATAACGCTTACCATCCCGAAATACGGCGTAGATTATGGTGGTAAGCTTTCTTGCCACTGCACCGGTGGCAGTAAGATGGTGTTTGCCCTGTTCACGCTTCTTTTTGTAATAGGCATTTAAAGGACTGTTGTGAAAAGAACAGGTGGTTGCAGCAGCAATCATGCCGATTCCCGGAATTGTATGGAGGTAACAATCAAACTTCTCATAGTAACTGAGAATTTCATGGTCAAGAGCTTCAATCTGCTTATCAAGAAAATTCATCCGATCAATGAGCTGTTTTAACTGGAAAGAGAAAGCATCCTGTGCTATCTTAATACCAAAGGTATCAGCTGCAGCTTCCCGGATAGAAATCGCTTTTTTCATGGTAAGCTTATTGTGGCTCTTATCTTTTATGATTTCAAAGAGCTCATCTATTGGTGCATTCTCAATGTTCTCAGGGGTGAGGTATTTTTCAAGAATGCCCATGGATGTGCTCAGCCAAAGAGAAGAAAACTGTTTTTCATACTCTGGGAAGATCTGCTCCATAATCGTGCTGATGCGGAGTTTTATTTCGGTTCTGGAAGAAATCACAGAATCACGGTAACGACATAACTGCCGCATAGCAAGAATGTTTTCGTCTGCCATAGAAGTGGTGGTAAACTGACCGAATCGTATCACTTCTGCAATCAGAAAAGAATCGATGGAATCGTTTTTTGTCTGCCGGATATACATCTTTCTGAGGGAATCAGACTGGATGGGATTGATTACATAGATGGTATATCCTCTGGCTTTGAGGAATGAATAAATCGGATACCAGTAATGCCCAGTGGCTTCCATGCCGAAGATACAAGAGGAATTGCCGATATTATTGAAGATAAAACTCATAAGAGAATCAGCACCTTTGTGTGTAGTTGCAAAGCGAAGAGAACGGCCGATTTGTTTGCCTTCAGGTGAAACAATGGATGCTTCATGATGATTTTTGCCAATATCAATGCCTACGATGTACATAATTGAAATCCTTTCTAATGTGAATTGTAAGTAGATAGAATCCTCACTTCAATGCGGGTTACAATCTGGTTAGATATACGAAGTACAGCACAAATGCTGTCAACACCCAGCTAATACGCAAAATCCTGCAAAGCAGAGGGAGCAGTCTCAATGAACGAAGTCACAAGTGCTTCAAGAGTGGTGACGCACACCTCTATCTATTACAGGATAATTGTGAAATAGGAATAAAAGAAAAGCAATAGATAGAAAAAGACTGCTTTGATTCCTATGTGTTTAGCATACCAGAGTGGTAGTACAACTACTTATAAGATTCTTAATACATCTTCAGCAGAAGATGTAAATAAGATATTTAAAGACACAATGGGATATGAGCCGCCCTACAAACCAGGGACAAGTGTAACAGAAATTCAATTAACAGAAAATGCAACATATGTGCGTGTTTACGATAAAGTTAATTCAAGGATGCAAGGCGGTTGGGTTATGAAAGCAGAGGATATTGGTGGATTAACGCCACAGGAAATACAGAATAAATTTGCCTTGCCAAATATACCTAAATATATATGTGATGTTAATTTGGAAGCAGGAACACGATTGAGAGCTGGAGAAGTTAATCCTCTGTTTGGATTTGATGGTGGTGCAATTGGTACAGCGGTCGGAGAATCTTTAGAAAAAGTTGACGGAGGGAAAAAAAGATTGCTTTTGGAGATTGTAGGTGATTCGCTCGTATTAGGAGGAGTATCTAAAGGACTAAATTTTGTTGCACATACCGCAATTACTTTTGATGCTTATTATGGATGGGAACAGTTTTGAATAAGGAGACAGAAAATGGGAAAAAATTTGATGCTTTATTTGGCAGTTCGAAATGGTATATTAATTATAGTTGGGATAGGATATTTGTATAAAATAGTAAAAAAGGAAAAATTATTGCCAAAGATAGATGATCCACCGGTAGAAATGGGACTTAGGATTATCACTGGTGTGGCACTGCTGGCAATATTAATATTTTATACAATTCCGTGTGGGTTGGATATTCCTAATATGATACATGAGAAGTATTCTTATGTTGAGGGAGTGTCAACAGCAAATAGTCCGGAGGACAGCAGAAATTCGAGAGCTATAGAAATAGAAACAAAAGATGGAGAAAAGGTGCTGATAGAAATTATCGGGTATTGCAGTGATGTGACATATGGGGATAAAGTTGCGCTGAAATATTTGCCACATTCAAAGGTCGGCTTTGTTGTGAAGCATGAAGCAGTTGAATAATAAGGAGTATTTATGATAAATAATGTTAAAACACGATTGAAAGATTTAGAGAAAAATGGATATCCATTAAAGAGAGAACAGTATATTGAAAAGAATCCTGCCAGAGAAAAAAGTTTGATAAAGAAATATGAGACATTGAAAAAAATATGGATTGCATGTTTTGCAGTCATCATATTGGGGGCAGTAGAAAATTTTTCTAATGATCCGGTTCGAATTTCAATAATGCTTTGTATCTGGTGGATCAGTGTTGCTTATGCAATAGGAAGCATTGGAATACAACTTTCGGAAAATACATTTATTCGAAAAAACGGAGTGAAAATACAAGCACGTATCATAGCAGTTACGCCGGATGAAAGAAAAAAGAATATTGTATGGTATGCATTTTATACAGAAGGTGAATATCATGTTTGTCCCGGAATATTTGCAATTCACTGTTCCAAAAAGCAGGCGGAAAAAATGAAGGACACAAGTCATGACATCTGGTATGCAAAAGATCAGTGGGATGTAGTTTCAGACAGGAATAATTTGCAGGCAATCAGAAGCTTTCGGGAAAATATAATTGCCTGCTTGGTCATGATATTGTTAGGCGTGGTATCAGAGTGGGTATTAGTTTGGCTATAAGATTGGGAGCAGAAAAGGAGTGAAGGAGAAGTTTATTCGTAAGAGAAAATCAAAAGGCAGCAAAATTGTTTGAAGAGATATTGGTGCCTTTTACAGAAAGGTGGATTATAAATATGACTGACCAAAAAATAAAAAATCTAGAAATGATACAACCTTAGTTTTATCCAGATAACAGCATTTTTGTGGATTTTATCCGTGTGTTATCAGCATTTAATCCCTGATTTTTTTGGGTTATCCACCGTCATTTTGACAGTATACCAAAATCTTACGATTCGCTTTTTACCCCATTTTCCGTTAAAAGAGAAGTATCAAATTTTAACGGAAGAAGGTGGTCTGATTGACAAAAGATGAAATGAATAAGAAGTTATTACAGTAGGCTAATTCATTAACATCAACTGTAGATTCCCTGAATGCTACAATCAATGCGCAAACACAATTGATCGCTCAACTCAATCAGACGATACAGGAACTAAAGGAACAGCTTAATAAGAACTCCAAAAACAGTCCCAAACGTGGAAATGCAGGCATGGAACAATGCGGTGTTCTTCCAGAATTCAAAGGGATTGATGAAAATCATCCTGAGCAGAAGTGGGCATCTGCATTCATAGACCTTTTACTGGAAATGAAAAAGGTCAAAGACAAAGCTGTAGAGAAAGGTAAGGACTTTCTGAGCTATTATCACTATCATAAGTTCGATAAAAAGTATGATGAACTTATCGAACAGGCTCGGAAGGAAAATCCACTTCCCGAAACCACAGAGAAAAAACGTGGTCGGAAGAAAAAAGGAAAAATCCTTTTGTATCAAAGGATCATGAGAGCTGCTCGATTATAAATTGTAATAAATCAATTTATATGTGCATTTACATAAGAATCTGGAGGAGAAAAACATGTTAGCATTTCTTGTAACGTTAATAAAAGTAATAGCTCCGTGGGTGGCAGCAGCGGTAGTGATTCATTATCTGAATGTGTATAATGAGAAAAAATATCCGGAGTTTTATAATTCGGATAACGAAAACAATCCAAAAAGTTTATTTGAGAATTTGGAAATAGGGTATCCGTTTGAACTGGCTTTCATAATGTATGTAGGTTTGTTGTTTTTTTTGATATGTCTTATTGGAGCTTATGTAGATGATCAGTTGAACTGGTTTACAGGAGGTATTTTTGGATTTTTTGAATTATTGTCTATATATGCGGTTTTAGGCACGCACGTCTGGAAAATCTGGGTAAAAGGCGAAAAAATCATTTATCGCAGTTACACAGGCATAAAACATTATTATACATTTGCAGACATTACCAGAGTGTCAGAACGATTAGACGGCGGATATGAATTTTATTCCGGGAAGAAAAAGCTTTTCAGGATTGATAATAATCTGCCAGAGGGTTCAACATTAGCAATAAAATTGCAAGTTAAACAAGTACCATGCGACAAAGCGGGAATGACTATTGATAAATTTACATTAAAAACAAGGGGCGTTTATAAAGCTGTTTCCGCAATGTCAGTAGGCTTTTTCTGCTGGATGGTATGGGTGATGATCGAGCAGAATGAGACAAGCATAATATTCTTCCGTCCGATGCTTGCATTGGCGGTAATTTCCTTGATTATTTTCATAGACCTTATAACTGACAGATTTTCAGTAAATGGAACAAGAGTGACACGCAGACGCGGACTGATCGTGAAAAAGTTCGACATCAGTGAAATTGAGAGTACGAGATTGAAAAAAGGATTGTTCGGTGAAAAAATTGAGTTCTATGTGAAAGGAAAGTGTATCGCAAAAGTTTCGACGAACAACCAGCCATATGATTTATTGGACAAGCGCATTAGAAAGGAACATATTTTGCGTAAAAGATAAAACATATAATCAGAATTGTTGATTAATTATTCCAAAACATACAAATGGTGGTAATAAAACATACAAATAGCTTGAAAAAGAGCGAGAAGTACAGATGGTGCCGGTGTGCTGGCAAAGCATGCAGATGAGGCAGGAGCATGGCTGCACGGGGTAAAGGTGTTCAGGTATTCGGATGAGATAGCCGAAGCAGTGGCATCCGGAGAAAAGCTGTTAAAGGAAAGCCAGACAGTATACGAATCATTTGCCGATATGATGTCACCAGATGATGCAGCAAAGTATCTGGATTTTCTGGAGAATGGAAGCAGAGAAGGATTGACAAGTGCCGAGCTGGCAGGAGTGGAAAAGGCAGATGCATTGCTGGTATCCCGGAAAGTTGAATATGAGGATGTATGGGATTTAAGGAATGTGGGAGATGCGCTTGAGAGTGGTAAAACTTCAAATGGATTACCAGATTGGCTTAAAGCAAGGTTTGAAGCTGGTAATAGTTTTAATAAGGAGAATAGACCGAGGTATCCATATAATGAAGTAGAAGTATATGGTGATGGAAAGAACTATGTTGTAGATTCATATATCCCTGGGTCAGAAATTGTTTCTCGGAAATTTACTCAACTTGCAAGTGTTAAAGAAAGTACAGGAATAGGGTATTTGAATGAATTGCAAAAGAAGTATCCATCTGGTGCGATAATTACTGATAGTCCATTTAATCCAAAAGTGTTAAGAGGAAAAACAATGACAGGAAACTTGAATTTGGAAATTCCAGAACAAAAGGGACCGATTCCTCAAAGTGTGATTGATTATGCGAATAATAAAGGAATAATAATTAGGGATGTTAATGGAAAGGAATATAATTAATGGAAATAATTTATTGTAAGAAATGGTGGTTTCCAAGAAAGAAACCCATTGAAATTTTTAATGAAGAAACAGCAAGAAACAATCATTTAAGTGGTGAAGACTATACTGTTGTTTTGAAACAGAATGATATGGTAAGCTATGTAGTGGAAATGGCAAAGAACGACGTGTTTGTTCATTTTATGAATGATAATGAGGTAAATTATATTACATATGCTTTTCACAAAGAAAACGATAAGCTTTTTTTAAATGCAGCATATTATCATAGTTATGAGGCGGAAAAAGAAATCGAGTTAATGGTTTTTGGTTTTAAACAAAATGGTGAGTTGTATATGGAAAAGAGGGATTTGCTAAGCGGAGAAATAGAAGAGAGAGAAGCAGTAGTTGATGTATCTTGTAATTGGGAGGATTTTCCGAAGTTTGGAGATTATTCTAGATTGCTCATTTTAGAGAGAGAAAAAATCGTGTAAATTTAAGAGCCAGCTATCTTGATATGCTGGCTCTTAAATTTACAAAATATTGCTTTCTGAATTCTTCCAAATCTACTGATTGTTGTTAAAAGCAAATTTTAAATTATGTCTCCACATAAGGACATCCACCACAAAATTATTTTGGTCTTTAAATTAATCGGAATGGCTCTCACCGAAGGTGATGTAATCCATGTAGATTAATTTGAAGACCCTAGGGCGAAATTTTCCATTTGGGTGCACTTAAGGACATCCAAAATCAAAACTGAATATTGTTTCTTCAAAGATGTAGAAATATATTAGAACTAGTAAACGGGTTTCATAGCATTTTGTGCTGTGGAGACAATGCGTTTTTTCTATGATAATTTTCAAAATCTTTTCCAGACTGCTGATATCGGTCTGCTTCTTGCGAATATCGTGCTCGAAGTCTGATTTTTTGTCAGCTTACATAGAAAAAGTGTTCAGATGGTTTTGGAAATTGTTGAGTCAGAAATCTTGATTCTGATGAAGGTTTTCTATTGAAGATGCTCCATCCATATGTTTACTAAAAGAGGAGAGAGCAATGGCGGGAATAAAGATTGATCCGGAAATGCTGGATATCTATTTGGAATCGTTGAACAAGCTTATGGCAGGCAGCGAAACGGACGGAGGCAATGCCAG
>ERZ1034946.503-NODE-503-length-18952-cov-6.758374_pt1 | contig 18952 bp, 12 predicted proteins | sample MGYA00520591_ERZ1034946 | MGnify/ENA primary metagenome ERZ1034946 (study PRJEB33766, sample SAMN09781753) | gut metagenome | biome: gut microbiome | host: Homo sapiens | place: Madagascar | study: EMG produced TPA metagenomics assembly of the PRJNA485056 data set...
GTTTGTAAACACACCAATATCAAATGTAAATCCAGAAACCCTGTGAAGCATAAGAGCCTGTGAGGAAACCTCCATTACCACCGCATCCAGTCCCTCATCTACCATCTGGGCAAAAAGCTCCTGCACTTTGTAGGACTCAGGTGTTGTGTTTGCTGCAGGAGTCCTCTTATCTCCTACGATTGACTCGATTGTACCAATCAGGCCCGTCTTTATTCCGGCAGACTCAAGAATTGATTTAACCATATAGGTGGTAGTTGTCTTTCCCTTGGTTCCTGTGATGCCGATTGTCTTAAGTTTTTCAGCCGGATATCCAAAATATGCGGCAGACATGCAGGCAAGTGCATATCTGGTATTTTCTACTTTAATATATGTCACGCCATTAACCGGAGTTACATCTTTTTCCACAATTACAGCGGCAGCTCCCTGCTTTACTACCAGTGGGATAAACTCATGTGCATCTCTCACCGCACCAGATATACATACAAAAACGGAGCCCTTTTCCACTTTTCTGGAGTCATATACCAGTGTGGAAATCTCCACATCCTCGCTGCCTGATATTATCTCATAATCCATTTTCTTTAATAAATCAGCTAAAATCATTATTAATTCCTCTTCTTTCTATCTTTTTATCCGTCTCACCATGTCTCTCATGTCTTCTCACATGTCTGTATCAGGCAATGTATATTCTCCACTAAACACTTCTGTGGCTGGTCCAGTCATAAAAATATGATTGGTTTTCTCATCATACTCTATTGTCAAATCTCCCCCTCTTAAGTGTACCAGCACTCTGTTGTCTGTATATCCATTTAAAATACAAGCCATTACAGAGGCACAGGTTCCTGTTCCGCAAGCCCAGGTCTCAGCAGAGCCTCTCTCCCAGACTCTCATTTTTACTTCATTCCTTGAAAGCACCTCTACAAACTCTGTATTGGTTCTCTTTGGAAATCTCTCATGATTTTCAAAATGAGGTCCGTATTTCTCAAGTTCAAAATCAGCTACATTATCTACAAAAACTACTGCATGTGGGTTGCCCATTGACACACAGGTCATGCGCCAGGTCTTTCCGCAAACCTCAATCGGCTGGTCAACTACTCTGTCTGTATCTGCCACTACAGGGATTTTATCAGGCTCTAATATAGGTTCACCCATGTCAACTCTGACCTGCTCTGCCCTGCCATTTTCAACAAAAAGCCTGAGGTATTTTATACCTGCACCCGACTCCACAGATATCTCTGTCTTGTCAGTAAGCTTATGGTCATACACATACTTTGCAACACATCTGATACCATTTCCGCACATCTCTGCCTCTGAACCATCCGCATTGTATATCCTCATTCTGAAATCCGCCACATCTGATGGTCCAATTGTGATGAGCCCATCTGAACCTATTCCAAAATGCCTGTCACTTACTGCGATAGATAATTCTGCCGGATTCTCTATCTTTTCCTCAAACAAATTGACATACACATAATCATTTCCACATCCATGCATTTTTGTAAACTTCATAAGCTTCCTGCCTTTCGTATCTGTTTTTTTATACATAGAACCTGCCACCAGCCACTTTTTCTGCATGCTTTAGCATACATTGAACCTGCCACTGGTGCTTCCATTACATACTCTGGTACTTAACATCTGTATATACCATGAATTTATCTTATATTATTCATATATTATACTCCGCACAAAATAATATATAAAGTTAAATTAGTGCTATTAATATTGCAAATTGTGCTGTATAATTTTCTTATATAAATTTGTGAGGTAAATATGAACAAATACGAGAAACTGGGCTATCTGACAAGCCCCTTTAGAATATTTCATCTGATTGATGATAATCTGGGAGAAATACCCTTTCATTACCACGATTTCCACAAGATTCTGATTCACCTAAGCGGTAATTGCAGCTACAACATTGAGGGTAGAAGCTATGAGCTTATGCCCTATGATATCGTGCTGGTAAATGCTGGGGAAGTTCACCGCCCTGTCCTGCACAATCTGCCTGACATAAGCAGTCACAAGAACCCAGACAATATTATCACAGACAGATATGGCAGACAGATAAGACAGGATAGTCCTGTACAAAACACAGCAAAAAGCTGCTCCGTATACGAACGGATTATTATTTATGTCTCAAAAGAGTATCTGGATGAAAAATCAGGTCAGGATTTTGACCTGGGCTTATGCTTTAAGCAGGCACAGAAAAAACAGTCACATGTACTGCGTCTTCCTGCTTTTCCAAGCACTCCCTTAGGCAAGGCAGTAAAAGTATTGGATGAAAGTAACAAAGGAAATGACTACGCAAAAAAGCTGCACCATGAAATCTCCTTTCTCGAATTCATGATACAGCTTAACAGAGCTACTTTAAATGAAAGAACGGAATATCTTCCTACCAGCTCCGGCAATCAGAAAATGGTAGAAATAATAGATTATTTAAATCAAAATTTAACTTCTGACATGTCAGTTGATACAATAGCAGGTAAATTCTACATCAGCAGATACCATCTGATGCACTCCTTCAAGGAAGAAACCGGCTACACTATCGGTAATTACATAACCACCAAAAGACTGCTTCTGGCAAAATCCCTAATTGCCTCCGGTCAGTCCATAAGTGATGCCTGCTTCAACTGTGGCTTTAAAAACTACTCTACGTTTTCAAGAGCCTACAAGAAAGCCTTTGGGCAATGCCCAAGTCAGACTGATGCTAACGCTCAGCCAGAATGCTTATCAATTGTGGAATAAGCTGTTTCTTTCTTGACACAACCCCCTTTAAGACCAGCCCCTCTTCCGATTCTGGCTGATTGAAGGCTTCCGCTGCTATATTTGCTGCACCATCGCCATCATAGATTAAATAGGTAGATTCGTTGAGAATGTCTGTCAGCATAACATAAATCATGCTGAGTTTTTTATCCACACGCATCTTTTCAAGACAAGGAATAATTCTTGCCTCCACCTTTTCAAGCTCCACCCTGCTCATCGCACTAATCTGTGATACACCAAAGGCATAGTTTCCAGAATAAAAGATTTTAAAATCCTGATTTAATATTTCATCTTCTGTCTTGTTGGCAAAGTTACTTCCTGCTTCAAACATCTGCTGGGCAAATTCTTCCACATTGATGTCTGCAAGCTCAGCAAGCTTCTTTCCCACCTCTTTGTCAATTGCAGTACAGGTTGGTGAGCGGAACATCAAAGTATCCGAAAGAATGGACGCACACAAAAGTCCTGCAATCTGCTTAGGTATCTCTATATTTTTTTCCTGATACATCTGATAGATAATAGTCGCTGTACATCCCAGAGGTTGGTTTCTGAAATATACAGGTGCCATTGTTTCCAGACTTCCTATCCTATGGTGATCAATAATCTCAAGGATTTCAGCCTCATCTATATTAGCAACCGCCTGGGATTTCTCATTGTGGTCTACAAGAATAAGCTGCTTCTTTCTGGTGTTCATCAAATTTCTTCGTGAAAACATACCCACATAGTTCATATTTTCATCTACCACAGGGAAATCTCTGTGTCTGATTTTTGCCACAATATCCCTGACTTCATCCACGAAATCATCCTCATCAAAATGGATGATATCAGGTGCCTTGGTCATAAAGAACTTAATCGGCATACTCTGATTGATAAGCCTTGAAACAGTAAAGGTATCATATGGCGTGCTTATGATTACTATGTCTCTGGCATTTGCAGCTTCAATAACCTCCTGGCTTATCTCATAACCATTAGTAACAATCATGCAGCTACAGTTTAACTCAATACACTTAAGCTGTGATTCCTCCCTGTCGCCAATAATTACAAGGTCATCATTCTCCACGCTGTTTGCCAGCACCTCCAAAGATCCAACCCCCACTACGACCTTGCCCTTTATGAAGTAGCCATGCTCATTTCCTGTTACAATCTTACCCTCTAAAGTCTCAACCATGTTTCTATACTGGGTTCTGGCTCTGGAAAGCACAGTATTGTCAAGCACATCCATGTAAGATTTTGCAATATCGCCTGTTACAATCAAGCCCTCCAGCTTGTTCTTGGCATTTACAACAGGAAGTGTGACTACATCCAGTATCTTCATCATTTCCCATGCTTTTTTCATGGAAATATGGCCACTTACACCTTCTGTCTTTCTTATATGGATATCCTTAATCTGTGTGCCCACATCCTGAATCAGCTCTGGTGCTTCTACCTTGAAATAATCCAGCACAAAGGCTGTCTCAGCACTTATAGAACCAGCCCTTCTGGGTACATATACAATCTTGTGTTCTTTTTCAGACGGATGTTCTCTCTCCACTTCATTCTTTAAATATGAATATGTTATTGCAGCACATATGGAATCTGTATCCGGATTTTTATGACCTACAATCCACACCTTTTTTTCCTTCATATAAATACTCTCCTTCTGTCATAGCAGAAAAATGCAATTCCCTTATTTGGGAATTGCACTGTATGCAGCAATTTATTTTTAAACATGAATTATTCCAAGGAAACACAAAATAAGGGTTATCAAACCAATTGTATTAACAATCGTAAGAGCAAAGCCTGCAATGGCAAAGCCCCTGGTAGAGCGAACCGCAGTCTCCACTGCTGACACATTATCTACCTTCTCGTCCATTTCCTTGAATAAGTCCTGAATATTTCTATAACACATTACATTCTCAGAATGTACCTTTTCAGATATCTCCTGTTTCAATGTGACAAGCTCATTACTAAGCTCTGCCAGCGAATTGAGCATATGCTCATTTGCCTCTGACTGCTCCTTTGAGATTGCCCTGGTCTGCTCTAATGTGGCATCAACCTTATCTGAAATCTGACTTTTTAATTCATTAGTGCTTGTCTCCACACTCTTTACTGACTTCTCCACATCCTCTGTGTAAGTCTTAAGCTCGCTGCTCATAGATGCTTCAATTTCCTGCATCTTGCTATTGACACGCTCAATCAGCACATCTATCTGCTTCTCTACCTGAGCTGTGATTCCATCTACTTTTTCCTGACGTTCGTCAAGAATCTGCTTAAGCTCCTCCGCCTTCTCTTCACGCTCTGCCACTATGCTCTGGAGCTCATTTGCCTTTGTCTCCTTATTAGAAAGCATTTCCTGAAGCTGCTTTGCTTTCTCCCTAAATTCATCTATTTGACTTAATAAAAAATCGTCCTTATCCAATTTATCCTGCATCCTTTCGCGAGTTCTATTTACACTGACTCTGACTGACTTTCTTACCCGGTCAGCCTTCGGATTAGTACGAGCCTTTTTTCTGGTAAATAAGCTAATCATAACTAAATCTCCCTCGTTACCACTATGTACAATTCTATCATGTCATTTTCTCAATGTAAAGAACAAAAACTCATGCAAAAATGAGGCAGCCATAAAAATGACTGCCTCAATAAATACCAAAGTATGCAGGAGAAACTGCCAGTGGCAGTTTCTCTGTATATCTTACAATATTTAATTATGCCAATTATTTACCAGCATAAAGAGTTACTAACTTCTTAAGGTGCTCATAGCGATCCTTAGAATTAGCCTCTGCTGAAGCGAATAACTCAGCAGCTCTTGTAGGATTGAACTTAGCAAGTGAAGCGTAACGGTTCTCTCCCTTAAGGAATGCCTGGTAATCTCCTGTTGGCTCCTTGCTGTCTAATGAGAATGCATCTTTGCCCTCAGCAGCAAGTGTTGGGTTATAACGGAAGTTGAACCAGTATCCAGACTCAACAGCAAGCTTCTCCTCTGTCTGAGCCTTGCTCATGCCCTTCTTAATACCATGGTTGATACATGGAGCATAAGCGATGATAAGTGATGGTCCTGGATAAGCCTCTGCCTCAGCAATAGCCTTAACACACTGATTCATGTCAGCACCCATTGAGATGTGTGCTACATAAACGTATCCGTAGCTCATAGCGATTCCAGCAAGATCTTTCTTCTTTGTCTCTTTTCCACCTGCAGCGAACTGTGCGATAGCTCCTGTTGGTGTAGCCTTAGAAGACTGTCCACCTGTATTTGAATATACCTCTGTATCGAATACCATGATATTGATATCCTTGCCAGATGCTAATACATGGTCAACTCCACCGAATCCGATATCGTAAGCCCATCCGTCACCACCGAAGATCCACTGTGACTTCTTAGCAAGGTAATCTTTCTCTTTTAATACTGCCTTAGATGCATCACATCCACAAGACTCTAATGCTGCAACTAACTTCTCAGTAGCTGGTCCGTTCTCGATACCAGAAGCGAATGTATCATTCCACTCCTTGATAGCAGCCTTAATGTCCTCTTTGTCTGTGTTAGCAGCGATTCCATCTAACTCGTCTTTTAATCTGTCACGGATTGCTCTCTGAGCAAGTAACATACCATATCCGAACTCAGCAGCATCCTCGAAGAGTGAGTTAGACCAAGCTGGTCCATGTCCCTGCTTATTTGTTGTATATGGTGTAGAAGGTGATGAGTTAGCCCAGATTGATGAACATCCTGTAGCATTAGCAATGTACATTCTGTCACCGAATAACTGAGTGATTAACTTAGCATATGGAGTCTCTCCACATCCACCACAAGCTCCTGAGAACTCAAGTAATGGCTGACGGAACTGAGAACCCTTAACAGAGTTAATCTTGAACTTCTCGATTACGTCCTCTTTATCCTCAAGAGTTACAGCATAATCGAAGTACTTCTGCTCATCCTCGTTTGCCTCAAAGCTAGCCATGTTAATAGCCTGTACTTTGTCTGGACATACGTTTACACAAGATCCACATCCTGTACAGTCGAATGCTGAAACAACGATTGCGAACTTGTATCCAGGTACAAGGTTAAGATCCTTCATCTGCATTCCTTCTGGAGCTGCAGCTGCCTCAGCCTCTGTCATAGCTACTGGACGGATTGCTGCATGAGGACATACATATGAACACTGGTTACACTCGATACACTTTGTAGCATCCCATACAGGAACATCTGTTGCTACACCACGCTTCTCGTATGCAGCTGTACCTGATGGTGTCCAACCTGTCTGGTATTTTTCAACAACAGATACAGGAACTGTGTTACCCATCTGTCCGTTAACCTTCTGCTGGATGTTCTTAACGAAATCAACAACCTCAGCGTTATCTCCAACAACTTCCCTAGAGAAGTCATCATCTGTGCAATTCTTCCAGCTCTCTGGAACATCAACCTTAACGTAAGCTGTAGCACCAGCATCGATAGCGTCGTGGTTCATCTTTACAACGTCATCACCCTTCTTAGCGTATGACTTTGTAGCAGCATCCTTCATTAACTTGATAACTTCTTCCTCTGGAATAAGCTTTGTTAATGAGAAGAAAGCTGACTGAAGAACAGTGTTGATACGGTTTCCAAGACCAATCTCTTTACCAATCTTAACACCATCAATGATGTAGAAGTTGATATTGTTCTCAGCGATATATCTCTTAACCTGTCCTGGTAATTTCTCATCTAACTCATCTACAGACCACTGTGTGTTGAAGAGGAATGTTCCACCTGGAACAAGATCCTGAACCATGTTGTACTTGTAGATGTAAGCTGTACAATGGCAGGCAACAAAGTTAGCCTGTGAAATTAAGTATGTTGAACGAATTGGTGTATGTCCAAAACGTAAGTGTGAAATTGTAACACCACCAGACTTCTTAGAATCATAATCGAAGTAAGCCTGAGCATACATATCTGTATGGTCACCAATAATCTTGATAGAGTTCTTGTTAGCACCTACAGTACCATCAGCACCGAGTCCCCAGAACTTACAGTTTGTAGTTCCTTCTGGAGTTGTAACAGGATTCTCCTTAACATCAAGTGAAAGGTTTGTAACATCATCAATAATACCAATTGTAAATCTTGGCTTATCTGTATTGTTGTATACAGCGATAATCTGTCCAGGAGTAGTATCCTTAGATCCTAATCCGTAACGTCCGCTTGTGATTGTAACCTGGTCGAACTTAGAACCCTTAAGAGCTGCAACTACGTCTAAGTATAATGGCTCACCAAGAGATCCTGGCTCTTTTGTTCTGTCTAATACAGCAATTGACTTAACTGTATCTGGGATAGCGTCGATAAGGGCTTCCTTAACGAATGGTCTGTAAAGACGAACCTTAACTACACCAACCTTCTCTCCACGAGCCATTAAGAAATCAATTGTCTCGTCGATTGTCTCACATACAGAACCCATAGCGATGATGATCTTCTCAGCATCTGGAGCTCCGTAGTAGTTAAATAATTTATAATCAGTTCCGATCTTCTCGTTTACCTTGTTCATGTACTCTGTAACGATAGCTGGAAGCTCATCATATGCAGTATTACATGCCTCTCTTGACTGGAAGAAGAGGTCTGGGTTCTGAGCTGAACCTAACTCAACTGGGTGATTTGGATTTAATGCGTTCTTACGGAAAGCATCAATTGCGTCCATATCTACCATATCTTTGAGATCCTCGTAATCCCATGTCTCAATCTTCTGAATCTCATGTGATGTACGGAATCCATCGAAGAAGTTGATGAATGGAAGACGTCCCTTGATAGCTGCCATATGAGCAACTGGAGTAAGATCCATTACTTCCTGTACTGAAGACTCACAAAGCATTGCAACACCAGTCTGACGACAAGCATATACATCTGAATGATCTCCGAAAATATTTAATGCATGTGTAGCTACACAACGTGCAGATACATTGAACACACCTGGAAGTCTCTCACCAGCAATCTTGTAAAGGTTAGGGATCATGAGTAAAAGTCCCTGAGATGCTGTGTAAGTTGTTGTTAAAGCTCCTGCTGTTAATGAACCATGTACTGTACCCGCAGCACCAGCCTCAGACTGCATTTCAGTAACCTGAACAGTCTGTCCGAAAATGTTCTTTCTACCAGCGGTAGCCCACTCATCTGTAGCCTCTGCCATTACAGATGAAGGTGTGATAGGATAGATAGCTGCAACATCAGTGAATGCATATGAAGCATGAGCTGCTGCATGGTTTCCATCCATTGTTAACATTGAACGTTTCATGATAATTCCTCCTAATGTAATCTTTAAAAGTTCAAATAAACAGACATCTATTCGCAATGTCTCTTAATTATTACTATAGGATGTCAAATATCAAAAATCAAGTTTTTTTGTTAGTACATAATCATAAATACAGCTTTTCGAATTTTACAGTGGAGATTGGTTCGCTGCACAAGTATCCCTGACCATATTTGAAACCACAGTCTGCCAAAGTCGCACACTGTTCCTCAGTCTCTATTCCCTCAAAGATAATCTCCTTCTCTGCAACAGATACTATATCTCCCATGGCTTTAAGCATAGCGACATTCTGCTGGTTGAATTCCTTGTCCAAAAAGCTCTTGTCCACCTTTACCACATCAGCAGGCAGGTCTGTCAGGACAAATAGTGACGAGTATCCGGTTCCGAAATCATCAATTGATACCCTGAAGCCCTTGTCACGAAGCTTGGTCAGGCAGCTCAAAAGCCTTTCGTGGTTTCTGGCAATAACGCCCTCTGTGATTTCGATTTCTATATATTTCGGTTCAATCAGGTATTTATTTGTAATAACCGAAATTCTGTTCAGGAAATCCCTGCCATCTCCATCAAAATGCCTGCCTGAAAAATTCACAGATATGACAATCTGCCTCTTATGCTGCTGGCGCCACTTGGTCATAAGCTTTAAGACTTCTTCATATATATAGAAATCAAGCTCTGTGATATATCCTATTCTTTCAAGCACATCTATATAGCCATTTGGATAGTAAACATTGCCATCTGGCTTTCTCCATCTGGACAAAGCCTCTGCTCCGTATACCTCACGGGTGGTCAGGTCAAACTTAGGCTGTAAAAAGACCTCAAAATCAGACCTGTACAAGGCCTCATAAAACTCTGCTATTACCTGCTGCTCCTCAACTCTTCTCTCCCTGAGTTTGTCGTCAAACACAGCAAGTTCCACCTTCACAGACCTCTTGGATGCCTTCCATGCCAGATTGGCATTTTCTATGGCAGTTTCCACCTCTACCTTATCAGACTCTACAAAATAAATTCCTGCTGAAATCGACAGTCCACTGCTCGGATACTGGTGATTCTGCATATTGGCAAACTTCTTCTGTTGCACGATTATGCTCTTTTGAAGTTCTTCCCTGCTGTTTCCTATTGCAAGCATAAGGAAAAAATCAGAGTAAAGCCTGCTCGCCATAACATAGTAACCCTGCTCTGTAATGTCCTGTGCCAGGAATTTAAGCACCTGGTCTCCTACCTGATGTCCATAGTTTTCATTTATATATCCAAAATTGTTGATGTCAAAATAACACAATGCCTTAACCTTATCCTTTGGCAGTTCTGAAATCATGTTTGTATACATGGATTTGAAGGCTTCCAGTGTGTCAAGACCTGTGAGCTGATCCCTGTTCTGGATTTTCTTAATCTCTGTATCACTTTCCTCAAGCCTTGACCTTAAGGTAACATAAAGTGATACGGTTCTTGACAGCTCACTTAAAATATTAAGCTCTGACTGCCGCCACTCCTTGCCATTTCCAAATCTGAAGAAAAACAACAGTCCTGCTTTGTTGGATGCAAATTCGTACTTGCAGGCAGCAACTGAAGTATTGTCCACAAGATAACGCGGAATAGAGCTGCCCTGCTTTTCAGCAGACTTTATCCAGCTGTCAATAGGCGGCTTATCCAGAACCACTGCCTTGTTGTAGTCTGGTATCAAGCTTTCAACACCATTCTTTTCTATCAATATTCTGTCATAAAAGCTCACAAGCTCACTATAATAGTTCGTAAGCACAGAAAACCTCTCATTACCCGAATCCTCGCACAGAGCAATCAAATCCAGTTTGTACTCCTTTACTATCTTTTGCAGAAGCAGATTAAGAGACGCATCTATATTTCTGGCATGAGTCAGCAGATTAATAGCAGACACGATAAAGTCCCTGTCCTCATCCTTCAGGTTCTCACGCTCCTCATTCTGCTTTTCTCTCTTTCTAATTGGTTCAAGGCTCTCACCCCTGGCAAGCCTGAATCCATTTTTACCAGACCTCTTGGTGCTGTACATAGCCCTGTCTGCACTTTCAAAGAGCTCCTTGTAGCTGTTTCCATCCACCCCCGACACAGAGAGTCCGATACTGGTGGTTATCTTTCGGATGACATCTCCACCGGTGTATTCCTTGGTCAGTGAGCGGCAGAGATTTTTAGCCTTAAGCTCAGCCTTTTCCACCGGCACATTTCTCATGAAAACCAGAAACTCATCGCCACCGACTCTGCCCACGATATCCTGACTTCTGAACTGCCTGCTCAAAATTGAAGCAATATCAGATATTACAGTATCCCCAAAGGTATGGCCAAAGGTGTCATTTATACCCTTAAAATTATCAATATCAATAAGGAAAAGCACATTAGGCCTGTCTCCCGAATATTTGAGCGCCTCTGCAACCTGCTTCTCAACTTCCATTTTATTAAGAAGCTTTGTGAGCGGATCTCTCTTTACCTTTTCTTCCAACAGGACATCCTTCTCTACATTGTAGCTTCTGCCTATAATTCTGATAATCTTGCCATCATTACCCCTGACACTCTTATAGTGGGTTCTGTACCATATATACTTGGGTACCATATTGTCCTGGGCAACATTGTACCTCGCATCTATTGTGCCAGACATCTCCTTGCCCGCTGCCACCTTCATAGCTGTTGTGAAGCGCTCCTGATCCAGAGGGTGGATTTCCTTTACCTCATCTTTAAAAGGATAATAGGTGTCTTCAGCATTCCTGACTCCTCTCGTCTCCATAAGACGCTTTGAGCGTAAAAGCTTCCACTCTGCCACGTCCAGATCAAAAGGAATCTCTTCAGACACTTCCTGCATCATCCTATAGCGGTTTCTAAAAAGCTCCACCTGCTGTTCAAGCTGTTTTTCTTTTTGAACGTTATAATCAAAAATCAGAGCAATCCAGTTTTCCTCCACATTTACACTGGCGCAGGTCACTCTTGCCCATATAATCTTTTCTCCATGACTTATTAATTTTACATTAATCTCTTTTTCTCTGGTATTATCGCCGACCGAGCATTTGTGAAAGAATTCACAAAAAGAATTTCTACAGTCCTCTTCAAACAACTCCAAAACGTCCTGCTGTTTCAGTTCATCAAATGTAAAGCCTGCCACATCGCAGAATTTTGCATTTGCCTTTTCAATTATCAAAGTATTGTCTAATTTGAATACAACGATTCCATATGGAACATCAAATTTTGAAATAATATCATTCCCCATTGTTCTACCACCCTAAAAAAATCTCCTAGTATTATACAATAAAACACTTGCAAATTGCAAATTATACGATAAAATATAAGACGATTGCAATTTTTGGTTATTTATTGATATAACACATAGAAAGGTAAACTTATGATCAGTGCAAATAACATCACATTACGAATCGGGAAAAAGGCTCTGTTCGAGGATGTAAACATCAAATTTACAGAGGGTAACTGTTATGGTCTTATCGGTGCAAACGGTGCTGGAAAATCTACATTTTTAAAGATTCTTTCAGGTCAGCTTGAACCAACAAATGGTGATATTGTCATAACACCAGGTCAGAGACTTTCATTTTTACAGCAGGATCACTTCAAATATGATGAGTTCACAGTCCTTGATACTGTTATTATGGGGAACAAGCGTCTCTACGACATCATGAAGGAAAAAGACGCTATCTATATGAAGGAAGACTTCACAGATGAGGATGGTATCCGTGCCAGTGAGCTTGAGGCTGAGTTCGCAGATATGGACGGCTGGAATGCAGAATCCGACGCTGCTACACTCTTAAACGGACTTGGAGTTCCAACTGAGGAGCATTACACATTGATGGCAGATCTTCCGGGTGCTGTAAAGGTCAAAGTGCTTCTTGCCCAGGCACTTTTTGGAAACCCTGACATCCTGCTCCTTGATGAGCCTACCAACCACCTTGACTTAGATGCTATTTCATGGCTGGAGGAGTTCCTTATCAACTTTGAGAACACTGTAATTGTTGTATCCCATGACCGTTATTTCTTAAATAAGGTATGTACAAACATTGCAGATATGGATTATGGTAAAATCCAGCTCTATGCAGGAAACTACGATTTCTGGTATGAATCAAGCCAGCTCCTCGTCCGTCAGATGAAGGAAGCCAACAAGAAAAAAGAAGAGAAAATCAAGGAATTACAGGATTTCATCCAGAGATTCTCTGCTAACGCTTCAAAATCGAAGCAGGCTACTTCCCGTAAGCGTGCCCTTGAAAAAATCCAGCTTGATGACATCCGTCCATCAAGCCGTAAATATCCTTACATTGATTTCCGTCCAGAGCGTGAAATCGGAAACGACGTATTGTTTGTAGAGGGTATCTCAAAAACAATCGATGGTGTGAAGGTGCTTGACAACATCACATTCACAGTTAACCATGACGACAAAATTGCCTTTGTAGGTGGAAATGAGCTTGCAAAAACAACTCTCTTTAAAATCCTTGCAGGAGAGATGGAGCCGGATGAGGGTTCTTACAAATGGGGAGTTACAACAAGCCAGTCGTATTTTCCTAAGGACAATACAGCAATCTTTGATACAGATGAGTTAATCGTAGACTGGCTCACACAATACTCTGAAATCAAGGATGCAACCTATGTGCGTGGTTTCCTTGGCAGAATGCTTTTTGCTGGTGAGGATGGTGTAAAGAAGATGCGTGTGCTTTCCGGAGGAGAAAAGGTGCGTGTACTGCTCTCCCGTATGATGATCATGGCAAGCAACGTGCTTATGTTTGATGAGCCTACTGACCACCTTGACATGGAATCAATCACAGCCTTAAATAACGGAATGATTAAGTTCCCAGGTGTTATACTTTTCGCCTGCCGAGACCATCAGGTTGTACAGACAACAGCTAATCGTATTATTGAGTTCCTTCCAAATGGTTCTATGATTGATAAGATTACTACTTATGATGAGTATCTGGAGAGTGATGAGATGGCCCGTAAGCGTCAGGTCTACTCTATGTCTGAAGAGGATGAGAACGACAACTAGCATTTAGGCAGGCTGCACTTCTACCTAGCCTACGCTTCCAACCTGGAAGTAATACAGAGAACCTGCCACTGGCAGCTTCTCTTGCATACTTTGGTATACATAAAACCTGCCACCGGCAGCTTTTATTGCATACTTTGGTATGAAAAATCGGATGGTATATTTTTGTCTGAGTGACAACTATATACCATCCGATTTATTTACGTTGTGAGTTGGAAACTGGTTTTGCATGAAACCTCCACTTACATGAAGTTCTATATGTTTTCAATTTGCCAGTCAATCGGCTCAAGCCCATTCTGTGAAAGAAATTCATTGCACTTACTAAAGTGCCTGCATCCGAAAAATCCTCTGTAGGCTGACAGTGGACTTGGATGTGGTGCCTTAAGTATCAAATGCTTTGGATTGGTAAGCATTGGTATCTTAGACTGGGCAGGTTTACCCCAGAGCATATACACTACCGGCTCATCTTTTTGGTTTACCGCCTGTATTATGGCATCCGTGAAATTCTCCCAGCCTCTTCCCTGATGGGAATTTGGCTCATGGGCTCTAACTGTGAGAACTGTATTTAACATCAACACACCCTGATCAGCCCATTTCTTAAGGTAACCATTATTTGGTATGTAACAGCCCAAATCCTCCTGCAGCTCCTTATAGATATTCTGCAAGGATGGTGGTATATCCTTCTGGTCTGGCAGAACTGAAAAGCTCAGTCCATGTGCCTGATGCTCATTGTGGTATGGATCCTGTCCCAGTATGAGTACCTTTACATCCTTAAGTGGTGTTAAGTGTAAGGCATTGAATATATCGTCCGCTGGCGGATAAACCACCTTTGTGCTGTATTCTTCTTTTACAAATCTGTATAAGTCCCTGTAGTATGGCTTGTTGAACTCATCCTTTAACGCCAGACTCCAGTCATTTGTAAGCATTGACATATTTCATGTACTTCCTGTTTCTATTTGACTTTTTAGCTTTTATATCATTTGCTATTTTACTGTATAATTATCTTCTCACAGATACGCCTCTGTCTGCCAGATAATCCTTTAAATCCATTATCTCAAGCTCCTTGTAATGGAATAATGATGCAGCCAATGCCGCATCTGCATGTCCCTCAATCAGAGCATCATAGAAATGCTCCTTTGTACCGGCTCCTCCTGACGCAATCACCGGTACTGAGACATTGTCTGCAATTAATCTGGTCAGCTGGATATCATAGCCTGCCTTGGTGCCATCGCAGTCCATGCTTGTGAGGAGAATTTCTCCTGCTCCAAGCTGGTCAGCCTTTATCGCCCATTCTATAGCATCCAGGCCTGTATCTATTCTGCCGCCATTCTTGTATACATTCCAGCCACTGCCATCTGGCCTTCGTCTGGCATCAATTGCTACAACCACGCACTGGCTGCCGAATTTATCCGCCGCATCACTTATAAGACGGGGTGTATTAATGGCAGATGAATTAATCGAAATCTTGTCTGCTCCCTCTCTGAGCAGGACCTTAAAATCATCTACTGTACGGATTCCTCCACCTACTGTAAATGGTATAAAGACTTTCTCTGCTACTTTGCGCACCATATCCACAACAGTGCCCCTGTTATCGCTTGACGCTGTGATATCAAGAAATACCACTTCATCCGCTCCTGCCTTGTCATAGGCGGCTGCGATTTCAACCGGATCTCCTGCATCCCTCAGATTCACAAAGTTAACACCCTTTACAACTCTTCCATTATTAACATCCAGACAGGGAATAATTCTCTTTGTAAACATTATCTCTTACCTCCCTGAATTGCTGCAAAGTTTTTAAGTATCTGAAGCCCCACTGTACTGCTCTTCTCTGGGTGGAACTGACAGGCAAAGATGTTATCCTTTTCCACAGAAGCATGGATTGTAGTGCTGTAATCTGTGACCGCCTTTACTATACCCTCGTCCTTTGCCTTAAGATAATAGGAATGGACGAAATATACATATGGATTCTGTGACATCCCCTTGAAAAGCCTGCCGTCATTAATAAGTTCAAGTGAGTTCCAGCCGATATGAGGTATCTTGAGTCCTTTTTTGTCGGGGATTCTAAGTATATCCCCCTCCAGGATATGAAGCCCCTCCACGCCTGAGCTTTCATCACTTCCATCAAATAATAGCTGTAATCCAAGGCATATGCCAAGAAACGGAATACCTGCATGACAGACCTCATGGATTACCTTGTCAAGCTCATACTTTTTGAGCTGTCCCATGGCATCTCCAAAGGCTCCCACTCCTGGTAAAATCACTCTGTCTGCACTAAGTATCTCCTGCCTGTCCCGTGTAATCATGCACTGCTCTCCCAGTGAAATCAGCGCTTTCTCAACACTCTTTAAATTTCCTGCATTGTAATCGATTATTGCTATCATAACATCCTACTCCAAGCCAAGTTCATGTAATTTCTGGTATAACGCTGTTGTATACTTTGTCCTGTTTCCGGAATTGTATATCTCTAAAGCTTCATCAAATGACATATTGTATTCACTGGACAAAGCCTGCTCTATGCAATCACGGAGTGCATCCAGCTCCTTAACACAGTCATACTCCTCTGCCGCCTCTGCATTGAGCTCATATCTGCCAGCCGCACAGACAAGGGCATCAAGTGCCATCTTTTCTGAGCCATACTCATGGAATACCCCATATGAATCATACTTTGACGACACTGATGAAAGCACCCTAAGCTTGTTGTAGAGGGCTGTGTCCTCTTCATTAAGCTTTAAGCCATCCAGATAGTTATATGCCTCTGCATACTTGTGTATATCATCTGAATCCGGTGTGCCCGATGCTGCAGCAGCCATGGCTATATTATAGTATCTGTCAGCTGTGGATATACTGTTGCCCTTTGCAAGGAGATCTGTGCCCAGCAGTACAAGCACTGTCATGCTGATAACCAGCACAAAAATCATGATAACCGGTGCCTTTGGCAATGGAGGAGTATTATCCACCTCTTTTGGTGGCTTCTCCTTCTTAGGCTTTGGCTCCTTTACCTTCTTAGGCTTCTTTTCCTTCTTAGGCTTTTCCTTTTTCTCGTCTGCCTCAAGTTCAGCTAAAATCTGGGCATTCTCACTGGACAGGGTTCCTGCGGAATTGTCATCCGGGATAATCAAATCCACTGCTTCCTCTTCCTCGTCATCACCAAAGAGTATACGTCTGAGCTTTTCAATGAAGCTCTCCTTATTTCCGTCTGCTTTCTTTCCCTTTTTGGATTTCTTTCCCTTTTTGCCTTTGGCATCCTCGGAACCATCATCCATTCCTAAGGCTTCATTTACAGTGTCCTCTACGGACTTTTCCTGATTTCCCATTTCCTTTTCTGCGAACTCATCAAAGACATTGTTTTCATCCTCTCCCAGTGCCTTTTCATCGCTGGACAGCATATCTCCTATATCAGAAAGCTCAGAGTCTCCACCCAGGATATCCAGCAGGTCCTCATCCATTGAACCTGACAAATCCGGTTCCCCGCCATCCTCTGGAATAGTCGAATCAAACTCTGACACTGCACTGGACAGCTCATCAAAGTCCTTCTCCTCCTCTGACTTCTCAGGCTGTGGTTTTTCCTTTGCTTCTGCTTTGCCCTTTGCTTCTGCTTTGCCCTTTGCTTCCGCCTCGTCATGCTTATCCAGTATATCCTCCAATGGCACCACATCCTCCATATCATCTGGCAGATGCATGATTGGCTCCTTGACAGATTTAGACGCTGGCTTATCATCATCAAAATCCAACTCATTGATAAATTCAGAGTATTTTTCCGACTCAAGCTCACTCTCGAACTGGCGCAGGAAATCATTTGATGCGTCATTATCTGTGTCGTCTAATATCGTATCAAGCTCTGATTTTGTCTCTATATTTTTTAATAAATTATCAAGATAATCTTCTGAAATCTTATTATCTCCCATTATATCTCTCCATAACCATACAGAAAAGCAGCCATCGGCAGCTTTTCCAGCATACTAAAGCACATTAAGGGATGCAGCATTTTGCCACATCCCTTAGACTTTTACTTACTATCTGGTAACAAGTTTATCAATTGCTTCAACGAGCTGTCCAATTTCTGGTTTTGTGAGCTGTGCATCCGCTCCTAACTGCTCGCCCTTTCTGCGCATTTCCTCATTTACGAGTGATGAAAAAATAACAAGTGGTATGTGTTTAATTACGTCGTCGCTCTTTGCAAGTTTTGTAAGTCTGTGTCCATCCATCTGCGGCATCTCAATATCAGTAATGATACACTGAACATTTTCCTCTACTGTACCAGCCTCTTTGAACTCACACAGCTTGTCCCATGCTTCCTGCCCATTTGTTGTAACAATTGTCCTGGTATATCCTGACTTATGTAAGCAGTCTGTAATAAGCTTGCTAAGAAGTGGTGAATCCTCAGCGATAAGAATATTGTAGTCGCCTCTGTTCACGTTCTCCTCCATGTTATCAACGTCTGAAACCTTAAGACCTGTCTCAGGACTGATTCCAGCTACGATTGACTCGAAATCAAGGATTACAACCAGCTTGTTGTCCATCTTGATAACGCCTGTTGCTGTTGCTCCATCCTTGCCGTTTAAGGTTGAATCCGGCTTAATAATAGCATCCCAGGAAACTCTATGTATACCAATTACTTCATCAACGTGGAACGCTACATCCAGCTTGTTAAAGTTAGTAATAATAAACAGTCCCTTTTCGCCTGTGTCTGGCAGTCCAAGACATTTTTTTAAGTTTACCACTGTAATCATTGTATCACGTGGCATGAAAATTCCCTCTACACTAGGGTGTGTGTGCGGAACAGGCGTAACCGGCATGTACTGTAATATCTCACGAATTTTCGCTACATTGATTCCGTAGTGATTATCACCTAAGGTGAACTCCAGCACCTCCAGCTCATTTGTTCCTGACTCTAAAAGAATATTGGTATCCATATAATTCCTCCCCGAACTATAATTATTAATTAAATTATATCATAATGTATATA
>ERZ1034946.506-NODE-506-length-18805-cov-150.048853_pt1 | contig 18805 bp, 17 predicted proteins | sample MGYA00520591_ERZ1034946 | MGnify/ENA primary metagenome ERZ1034946 (study PRJEB33766, sample SAMN09781753) | gut metagenome | biome: gut microbiome | host: Homo sapiens | place: Madagascar | study: EMG produced TPA metagenomics assembly of the PRJNA485056 data...
AAAAATCCAGAAAAAAGTAGCTGAAACCGCAGAAATTCCCAAAACAGCTCCCAAAATCAACCCCAAAAGCCGAAAAAAATCCAGAAAAAAGTAGCTGAAACCGCAGAAATTCCCAAAACAGCTCCCAAACCCAACCCAAAAGCCGAAAAAAATCCGAGAAAAAAGTAGCTGAAACCGCAGAAATCTCCAAAACAGCTCCCAAACCCAGCCCAAAAGCCAGAAAAATTGCGTGAAAAAGAAGCTGAAATTGCAAAAAAGCCTAACAAGCATAATTTCGTACAGTATCTTGGCAGCGAAGCGTAGCGAACACGAAAGCACTCAGCCGGTAAGTCTACGCGAGCAAGCCAGATGGCACCGAGCCTTGGGACCCACCCTATTAGCCACAACTGAAAAAAGTAAGAAAAATCTAAAAAAAATTATTGACATCTAAGTAACGTTAGAGTATACTAACAGCCGTAAGAGAAACCAAATGATGTTTTTTATCATTAAAGTGTTGAAAAGAGGTAAATATGATGCCATTATCAATGAGTGGTGCCGGGGAGGCACAGATAATAAAGAAAATCGGCGGAAAGGAAGAAGTGAGATCATTCCTTGAGAAGCTGGGCTTTGTTGTAGGTGGAGAGGTGACTGTCATCTCAGAGATAGCCGGCAATATGATAGTCAATGTAAAGGGCGCCAGAGTAGCAATCGGCAAGGACATGGCTAATAAAATCATGGTCTGATACAACATATGTAACAGACATAGATTGATATAATAGATATAGCATATATAACATATATAACACATGCAGCAACGCACTGTGTATAGGCTGTAATTACTTTAGATTTAAACGATTTTATTATGATATTATGGAATCGTTTATATAAATTATTTTAACTATAAAAAATTAAAAAAGGAGTAGTCAGCATGAAGACATTAAAGCAAGCCAAAGTAGGCGAGACAGTCAAGGTTGTCAAGCTCACAGGCCAGGGTGCAGTCAAGAGACGTATCATGGACATGGGAATCACTAAGGGTGTTGAGATATTTATCCGCAAGGTGGCACCGCTTGGAGATCCGGTAGAGGTGACAGTGAGAGGCTATGAGCTATCACTTCGTAAAGATGATGCCTCTATGATAGAAGTAGAGTAAATTTTTTTTTTGACTATAGGTTAGTAAATACGAACTATAGGCAGAAAAAGCAAACAGAAATAAGGAGATTAAAACATGGCAGTAAAAATTGCTCTCGCAGGAAACCCGAACTGCGGAAAAACAACACTGTTCAATGCCTTAACAGGTGCCAATCAGTATGTTGGTAACTGGCCTGGTGTTACAGTTGAGAAAAAAGAGGGAAAGCTTATTGGTCACAAGGATGTAGATCTGGTGGATTTACCGGGTATCTACTCACTTTCTCCATACACTCTCGAGGAGGTTGTTGCAAGAAATTACCTTATCGGAGAGCAGCCTGATGCGATTATCAATATCGTGGACGGAACCAATATCGAGCGTAATTTATATCTGACAACACAGATTATTGAGCTTGGTATTCCGGTGCTTATGGCTGTAAATATGATGGACATCGTAAGAAAGAACGGAGATAAGATCAATATCAAGGCACTCGGCGAGAAGCTTGGCTGTGAGGTTGTTGAGATTTCAGCTTTAAAGAAGACCGGAATCAAGGAGACAGCAGAGAAGGCAATCGAGATAGCAAAGTCAGGCAAATCCGTTCAGAGAGTACATCACTTTGCAGATGATGTGGAGAGCACAATCGCAGGCATCGAGGATAAGCTTGGTCTTGCAGTAGCAGAGAACCAGAAGAGATTCTTTGCAATCAAGCTTTTAGAGCGTGACTCAAAGATTTCTGAGGTATTAAAGAGTGCTCCAAACGTAGATGCAGAGATTAAAGCTCTCGAGGACAAATACGATGATGACACAGAGAGTATCATCACAAACGAGAGATATCAGTACATATCTTCAATCATCGGCTCATGCGTAAAGAAGGCACGCGCCGGAAAAGAGACAGTATCAGACAAAATTGATAAGATTGTTACAAACAGATTCCTGGCACTGCCTATTTTTGCACTCATCATGTGGGGTGTATACTATGTAGCAGTATCATCACTCGGTGGAATTGTAACAGACTGGACAAACGACACACTCTTTGGAGAGTGGATTCAGCCGGCAGTACAGACATTTATGGAGAATGTAGGCTGCTCTGAATGGCTCGTATCACTTGTAGTTGAAGGTATCATCGGAGGTCTTGGTGCACCTATCGGATTTGCACCACAGATGGCTATCGTATTCTTATTCCTCTCAATCCTTGAGGACTGCGGATACATGGCGCGAGTAGCCTTCATCATGGACAGAATCTTCCGTAGATTCGGTCTTTCAGGAAAGTCCTTCATTCCATTCCTTATCGGATCAGGATGTGGTGTTCCTGGAATCATGGCAACACGTACTATCGAGAACGAAAAAGACCGTCGTATGACAATGATGACAGTAACAAATATCCCATGTGGAGCAAAGCTTCCGGTTATCGCACTTATCGCAGGCTTTATCATGGGTGACGGCTGCTGGTGGATGGCACCTCTTATGTACTTTGCAGGAATCGGCCTCACAATCATCTACTGTATCATTTTAAAGAAAACAAGAGCATTTGCAGGAGAGCCTGCACCGTTCGTAATGGAGCTCCCACAGTATCATATCCCTTCAGTAAAGGGTGTGCTGTTACATGTATGGGAGAGAGTATGGGCATTCCTTAAGAAGGCCGGAACAATCCTCTTCCTCTGCTGTGCAGTTATGTGGTTCCTTTCAAGCTTCGGCATTCAGGATGGCGCATTCGGACTTGTTGACAAAGAAAACAGTTTACTTGCAGTAATCGGATCTGCAATCGCAGTTATCTTTGCACCACTCGGATTCGATACATGGCAGGCAGTTGCATCATCACTCTCAGGCTTTGTAGCAAAAGAGGGTATCGTTTCAACAATGGGTGTGCTCTCAGGACTTGGAGAGGTAGAAGAGTATGCAGTAAGCATGCATGATCAGTTTGCAGCATTCTTCCCAACAACAATGGTAGCAGTATCATTCCTGTTGTTCAACCTGTTTGACTCACCATGTCTTGCAGCTATCTCAACAACAGCAAAAGAGCTTAACAACCGTAAGTTCTTCTGGTTTACAATCATATTCCAGAACGTATCAGCTTACTGTGTAACACTTATGTTCTACCAGATTGTGGGACTTTGCATAGGTGAGGTAGCCTTCAACTTCTGGACAGTAGTTGCATTTGTACTCCTTGCAGGTGTATTATACTTATTGTTTAGAAAAGACCCTAATAAGGCAACAGTTAAGAACACTTCATTTGCGGCATCAAACGTGTAACAGGTGTTTAAATGAGAATCAACCTGGAGTTTAACACAGCAGACCTCATAGCAGTCATAGTTCTTTTATGCCTGCTGGGGCTTGCCGTAAAGATAATAATAGGATTTTTCAAAGAAAAGAAATAATGTAGTAGCATATTTAGTAGCATTTGTAGTGAATAGGAGATGATGACATGCTGGCTGATATCATTGTAATTGCAATTCTCGTAGTGATAGTTGCACTTGTAATCAGGACAATAATCAAATCAAAGAAAGCAGGCAAGAGCCTGCAGTGTGGAATGGACTGCAGCCATTGCAAGGGCTGTCATTAATCCCCGGCGTGATGCGTATGAAGCGCCGGATGGGCAATTTCAGAAAAACTAATCCGGTCGCTTAAGTTGCATCTGTCGGCATCGGTAACGATAGGAGGATGTATGTCGAAAGAAGCAATAGAGCAAAAAGAGGTAATCGTTGGCAAGCTAAAGGACAGCGGGTGCAGGATTACAAAGCAGAGACTTATTTTGCTTGATGTAATCCTCGAGGGCGAGTGCGGAAGCTGCAAAGAGATTTATTACCGGGCATCGAAGATAGACCACTCTATCGGGACTGCTACGGTGTATCGGATGATCAATACGCTCGAAGAGATTGGAGCGATTGACCGCAAAAATATGTATAGAGTGCAGGTATCATAAGCCTGGTTTTATATACTGTTTATGGTGAATAATATTTCGCCCCACCTATTGCTGGTGGGGCGTTTTTGAGTATTATGTTACAGTAATTGCATTTTTTAGAAAAATCCGCTATACTATAAAAAAGATATAATCGATTAATTAATTGGAAAGAGGGGATATATAATGACAGCACTTAGACAGAGCGCCATAATGGAACTTGAAAAAATACCGGAAGATAAATTATCATTTGTGATACAGATTATGCAGGGTGTAAATGGATTATATGATGATTCAAATAGGGAAAAGAAGGCTGCGTTTGCTAGACTTGAAAAATTGCGAAAAAAAGGAACCGTTGTTGATGATGCTGCTGAATTAGCAACTTATAGGGAAGAAAAGTATGGTAAATAGAAGCACACTAAGAGATAAAAAATCTTAGTGTGTTTTTTTATACCCAAAATATAAAAAAATACTTGACATATTGATATAAGTAAGATATATTTAACTCAGGTTAGAGATAACTAACATGAAAGGAGCCCAAATGTGTCAGGAAGTTTTTCAGATTGCGATGAGCATGAATTTAAAGAGCGTGGAAATGCAGCTTGCCCTCCAGTGTGCCCCACTAATTACAGGAGCGAGAATCTCAAATATGCTCATGATTGACAGCACTGATGAGAGCGCCATGAGAGTGATTCTGAGAGCTTCCGGTATATCACATTTCAGACTCGCAGCAAGGAATGAGAAAACCGCCTTCCTCTTATTCCGCAGGAGCCGCTTGGAAGCATATCTGAATAATTCAGAGGCTTTGGACATACTAAAGAAAGCGGGATATGAGGATTTTTCATTCGGCAAGATATTACTTAGATTCAAAAAACGCTACGAAGCATATCTGAATGATGAACACAAGCAGTTTCCACATGAGATGGGACTTTTGCTTGGGTACCCGATAGAGGATGTGAGAGGCTTTATAGAGCATAACGGATGCAGCTGCCTGTATTCAGGATACTGGAAGGTATACCGCAACGTACCACTCAAAAAGAAGATGTTTGAGGATTTTGAAAAGGCGAAGGAAAGTGTCATACAGCTATTGGCCGAAGATATAGATATGAGGCTGATACTGGAAATATATAAAGAAGAACCGCAGCAGATAGCGGTATAGGAGGAATTAAAATGAGCAAAATCAGTGTAGTTTATTGGTCACAGTCAGGCAATACAGCAGCAATGGCAGAGGCAGTGGCAAAGGGTGTCACAGACGCAGGAAAGGAAGCAGAAATCGTATTCGTAAGCAGTGCTTCAATAGATGAGCTTAAATCAGAGACAGCATTCGCGCTCGGATGCCCTGCAATGGGTGCAGAGGTACTCGAGGAGGGCGAGATGGAGCCATTTGTTACAGAGCTCGAGGGCAGTGTGGCAGGTAAAACAATCGGTCTGTTCGGTTCATACGGATGGGGCGATGGCGAGTGGATGCGCGACTGGGTAGAGCGAATGACAGCAGCCGGAGCCACAGTGGTAGGCGGCGAGGGTGTTATCTGCCAGGATGCACCGGACGATGATGCAAAGACAGCCTGCGAGGAGCTTGGAAAGAAGCTTACAGCGGTATAAGCAAATCAGACTATAGCGTGGCCGCGACAATAGGAATGGCCACGAAAAAAATATATTTTATCTCCGCAAAGTATAAACTTTGCTCCTAGTGTAAATCTGGGCCGGCGAACTTCCCATTCGCCGGCCCGCTCTCTTTTTTAATGACATTTGGGCTATTGCATTGGATAGAGTTATTATTATATAATTATTTCTACCAGAACTAAGTGCTGAGGAAAAAAATGATATGCTGGAGAATGAGTTTGATATCAAAATGGAAGGTGACAGAAAGGAGTTGTTGAAATCTATGTGTAATCTAAGTCAAGGAATTAAAGAACAAGGAATCGAACGAGGACGAAGAGAAGAGCGAATTTCTACATTGGTGACCTTCTTCAAAAATGATGGTACTGTAGCTGCAGCAAAACAAATGCTTAATTCGTCAGATGAGGACATTAAGATTGCTAAGGAACGTCTTTCGATGATTGAAGAGTAAAGATGCAAGAAAACACCTCTATTGCAGTGCAATGGAGGTGTTTTTTGCTATTGCCTAATCAGAAAGAATGTAATAAAAAATTCGCAGATTATTACAATCTGCGAATTCCAACCTCCCCTATGTATAAAATAAGCATTTTATAAAAATATGACCATTTTTATGACCACTTATGGGATAACTATAGAATTGATTGCGGAGCGCTTGGTCTCCAGATTTGGATGCACATAGCGGTTCAATGTAATATTCACATTGGAATGTCCAAGAATCTCACTTACACTCTTAGCGTCGGCACCGCTGCTGATACAGTTTGTGGCAAAGGTATGGCGCAGAGCATGAAAGTGAGTATCACCGATACCTGCCTCTCTTAAATAGATATGAAATTTATTCTGATAAGTGCGGGGATCCATAGGCTGCTTTTTCTTTAGAAAATAAGAGTCACTTCTCATTGAAGTGTTATAATAATCTGACAGCTTGTCATATATAAAGTCCGGGATAGGAATCTCACGAAGTGAATTTGAAGTCTTGGGTGAATCTATATATAAAGAAGTCTTTTTTGTGGCAGTGTGGTTATTTTGCAATGAACCGGATGTGTTTACTGTGTCTACCGGAAGCCTCTGCACTGTGCGATTGACATGCAGAGTGCGACCAATCATGTCGATATCTTCCCATTTCAGGGCACAAATTTCCCCTAAACGAAGCCCCATAAAAAGGCACAATAAAATACCGAGCTTATAGATATCAAGCTCGGTAAGAAGATACTTGGTTAGCTTTTGCTGGTCTGTTGTATTGATTGTATTTATGCTGTTTGAGGATGTGGCGGATGAAAGCCTTGCCTTGTACGACAGATGGATTTCCCCGGTGCCATATGTGGCAGCTCCATATGCAAGGATTGAGTTGAATATACAAAGTATGCTCTTTGTAACACTCTCACCGGCTGTCTCAGGCAGTAGCTTGAGTATTTCATTCTGATTTAACTGATCTATGACACTTTCTCCCCAGTTTGGTTTGATATATTTATTGTATATAGTAGAATACTTTTGAATTGTAGAGCACTTCCGGCTGGATGCTATACTTTCAAGCCATTTCTCAGCGACTTCTTTTACGGTGATAGTGGACTGCTTTGGGGCTGCAGTTTGATTAAGTGAAGCTGCTTTTGCTGTAAGCAGCCTTTCTGTCACTTCCTTATAGCTGTGGCCGTATACCGATTTACACTTTTTACTGCCGGCTATGTCTACTATGTAGTAGCGGCCCTCCCAGCGTCCGTCGGCTCTCTTTCTGATGTTGGTTCCTCTTCTTGACATAATGTATGCCTCCTTGTGATTATTTATTTCAATAGAAGAGGAATGAATCACTTAATATTTATCTGTTTTCCATATGTCTTTACCATTTTGGAATGCTCTCAGCTTTGTAAGTTTCTTTTCATATAATGCTTGTAGCCTTGGAATACGCATATGACGTTCAATTAAATCATTTTTATATAAACTAAAATCCATTTCTGCTTTATCAATATTTACAATATTTCTATCCTTTACATATGATAGAAGCCTTACTTCTTTAGAAATAAAGGAATGTGTCTTTATCTCATCAATACGAATTGAACCAAGATGTTCGTATGGAATATTATAGAACATAGAATTACCGGAATCATATATAGGTGCAAATCCAAGTATTTCTAATGTGTCCGGATTTCTGACTATAGAAATATTATTCATGTGTCTGTCGGTATTTGAAATGAGATAGTCAGTCATTATTTCATAATCCATAAAATAATCAAACTCTTCTTCTTTTATTCCCAAACCAAGACAGACCTTTTTCAATGGATAATAATAGGATTCATTTTGTTTAAGCTTGACTGATTGCAATAATTCCCATGCACTGATACATTCCAGATTTTCTGAGCAAAAATCATATGAAAGACATCCAAGTCCTTCAATTCCACCTTCTACTGTTAACAATGTGGGAGTGTATACCGTGAAATTTTCAAATTTTTGTTTTCTATGAAGTTCTGTTGCAAATAGTTCGTTTATACTTTGCTGGTATGATTCTCCATAATTACCTTTAATCATATATCGGCTGCCTGAAGTGTCAATACACCATTTTTTCTGAAGTTCTCCCTGTGAAGCAGCGCAGTTAAATTTTGTTTTCTTTCTTAAATCAAGTAAATTGTCCTTGTTTAGTGTTATTTCCCCAAATGTATCTACGAAATCATTTGTAAACAGATTAACATCTTTCCATTCGATATCTTCACCACGAGGTTTAATCCAATAACAGTCCGACAAACTTAAGGCCAAATTATCTACCAAAGCACTGTTTGTTGAAGAATATCCAAGTCTTTGCAGGGCAGTCTTAGCTCCGTGCCTCGTCTTAGGAATAGCTCTGTCCTTCCACCAATCATGAAATTTCATATCATTCATCTGTCCACCTATAGGAAAGTGGGCAAGAGCTGCTTCGTTTTTTCTGTAATTTCCGAGAGTTCCCCCTTCTGTCAGCTCCATCAGGCAAACAGGTATATCTTTATGCATTAAATAGTATTCTTTAGCTATTTTCTTCGCCATATATTAACTCCATATAATATCTTCAGTTTTATCAAGTCTACAGTCACGATTAAATTTATCAACTATTTCATAATAGGATTCAAATAAATCAGCCACATATAATGAAAGATTTTTTTCCTTAACACCATCAAGATCTTCACCTATCTTGATTTTTGTACCTATTGAATCAATTAAATACCCAGCTTCTCTGTTATAATAATAAATCTTACCGTTATTATCTTCAATTTTACACATATTATCATTATCTATCGGTAACTGGTTGGCAATCAATTTTATAATATACGGCGTTGGCGAGCTTTCTCCCTGCTCCCATTTCTGCAATGTACTTATTGGTATATTGAACATCTTTGAAAAACTACGTTGCGAAAGGCCAGTAGTATTTCGTATTTCCTTAATGTTCATAATAACAAACCTCCCATAAAAACATATCCAATTTGGTTACTTTTCTTGTTATTATACCCAAATCGGATATAAAATGTCAATGTAATTTAATTTATTTCTGACCACAATTTTGACCATCTAAAACTAAAAAATATATAAAATACATCCCAATAATCCCTTAAAAATGTAAAAAGATACAAAAAAAGATACAGCAGTTGACATAAATTGACTAAAGTTTTATTATATATCTAGTGTTTTTTAACAGAGGTGAAGTTCGCAGATTGTAATAATCTGCGAATTCCAACCTCCCTTTTAATGTAGTGTTTCACCCGGAGGCAGCAAATGAGCATACATCTTTACAAGCACAACGAAGATGCATACAGAGCAGTTGAGACCATGCTGGAGGAAAAGCAGATGGCAGCCGTCATCCATCCGACCGGCACAGGCAAGTCGATGATTGCGTTCAAGCTCGTGGAACAGCATCCGAACAATCACTTTTTATGGCTATCGCCAAGTGAGTACATCTACAAGACACAGCTTGAGAACATAGATACACAGTTCTCAAACATAGAATACATGTCATACAGCAGGCTCATGAAGCATGAGGACAGCATAGACACCCTGCGCCCTGACTATATCATACTCGATGAGTTCCACCGCTGTGGAGCCACAGAGTGGGGCAAGAGTGTAAAAAAGCTTCTGGAAGCATATCCGAAGGCAAAGCGCCTGGGGCTCTCAGCGACAAACATACGCTATCTGGACAATCAGCGCAATATGGCAGAGGAGCTCTTTGAGGGCAATATAGCCTCAGAGATGACTCTCGGAGAAGCAATCGTGAGGGAAATACTTCCGGAGCCCAAATATGTCATAGCCATGTATTCATACAAGAAAGAGCTCGAACAGCTGAAAAAGCGAATCGAAGGCTTATCAAATCCGGGACTTGTATCGGAAAACGAAAAGCTCCTAGAGCAGCTAAAGCGTGCACTCGAGCAGGCAGACGGTCTCACAGAGGTCTTTGCCAGACAGATGACAAAGACAGATGGCAAATACATAGTATTCTGCTCAGGCAGAGAGCACATGGATGAGATGAAGGAGCAGGCTGCCGACTGGTTTAGCAAGGTGGACAAAAAGCCACACATATACACAGCGTACTACAACGATGCGTCGACCAGCAAAGCCTTTGCCGAATTCAAAAAGGACACAGGAAGCCACCTAAAGCTCCTCTACTGCATAGATATGCTAAATGAGGGCATACATGTGGACGATGTGGACGGAGTAATACTGCTTCGCCCTACGGTGTCACCAATCATCTATCTGCAGCAGATAGGCAGAGCCCTGTCAGCAGGAAGCAAAAACCAGCCAATCATCTTTGACCTGGTCAACAACTTCGACAGCCTCTACTGCATAGACTGTCTGAAAAACGAGATGCAGGAAGCATTTTTACTGTATCCGGACACTCATTCGCCAAGAGAGCACTTTGACGACAGATTCCGCATCATAGACGAGACAAAGGACAGCAGGGAGATATTCATGCGCCTGCAGGAAAATCTGGGAAGTGCCTGGGACACATACTATGAGGCAGCAAAGCAGTGGTATGAGGAAAATGGAAATCTCAAGATACCAAAGAGCTATGTCACTGAGGCAGGCCTCACACTGGGAGCATGGATAAACACCCAGAGGCGTGTGAAGTCAGGCAACATATCCGGAAACCTCACCTGGGAAAAGATACAAAAGCTAAACGACATAGGCATGATATGGGATGTCACTGACTCAAGCTGGCAGGAGGTGTTTGAGGAGCTTAAAAGCTACCGCAATACCTACGGCGATCTGGATATAAAGGCCAAATACGTATCACCTACAGGCTTTAGGCTCGGCTCATGGATTAACAACATGCGCTTCAAGGTGAAAAAGTATGGCATAGAGCAGGCGCTCACCGATGAGCAGAGAAAAGCTTTAGAGAAGCTTGGCATGATATGGGACCACAACAAGCAGAAGTGGGAAGAGTACTACAGCGCAGCCAAGGCCTACTACAAGGAGCATGGTAACCTCGAAGTACCTGCAAAGTATGTCACAGCGGACGGCATACCGCTTGGACGGTGGCTATCCAACCAGACCAATAGCCGCTCAATGACAGACGAGCAGCTAAAGCGCTTGCAGAGCATAGGCTACAGGTCAGAAAGCAAGACCACTATACAGTGGAACAGAAAGTTTGAGCTTGCAAAAACATATTACGAGAAAAACGGCAATCTGGACGTACCGGTATCATACTCCACAGACGGAGTGAAGCTGGGACGCTGGATATCAAATATCAGATGTAAAAGAAAAAACCCGAAGGCCAGCGGCATGGTGCTCGACACAGAGCGCATAGCAAGGCTCGACAGTATAGGGATGAACTGGAAATAGGGTTATCAAAGAAATACAGGGAGACATAGAAAAAATGTACAGAAAGAAAGGAAGAGGCTGGACAAAGCATATAGATTTTATGCTCTTGGATGTCCTGTGCATGCAGATAGCATTCATAGTCTCATATATATGGCGCTTTGGACTTGACAATCCATACATAGATAAGGACTACAGGATACTGGCAGCAGCATTTCTGCTCATAGATTTCTTCGTGGAAATAGTATCCGATGCCTTCAAAAATGTATTGAAGCGCGGCTATCTTGATGAGCTCATAGCTACATGTAAGCATGTGGCACTTGTGGAAATAATAACAACCTTCTTCCTGTTTACCACACAGATGGGCGAGATATATTCGCGTATGTCTTACTACATCATGATCCCAATATATATTCTCGTGTCGTACTTAGGCAGAGTGGTGTTAAAGAAAATAATCAAAAAAAGAAGCTTTGCTTCATCGAAAAAATCACTCTTTGTCATAGCACCGGAAAAGCTCCTTGAGGAGACTCTTCACGGACTAAAGGAAAATGGCTTTGGATACACACAGATAGTGGCAGCGGCAACAGATGCAGACCTGAAGGGCAAAACAATATGCGAAATACCAATCGTAGCAAATCACGACGGGATAGTGGACTACGCCTGTGAGGAATGGGTGGATGAGGTGCTTATCCCACCGTGTGCGGAGAGCGAATATCCTTATGAAATGGCAGACATATTTCTTGAGATGGGAATAGCTGTTCACAGAGGCATTACCAAAAACAAGGTCATGGCAGGCAGCTTTAATCAGATAGAAAAAATAGGTGACTACACAGTCATAACCGCCAGCATGAACTATGCGAGCACCACACAGCTTCTTGCAAAAAGAGGCATGGACATACTTGGAGGACTGGTCGGATGCATCATCACCTTGATAGTGACGATATTTGTGGGACCGGCAATCTATATAGCATCACCGGGACCCATTTTCTTCGCACAGGAGCGAATCGGCAGAAACGGCAGAAAGTTCAAGATGTACAAATTCAGAAGCATGTACATGGATGCCGAGGAGCGAAAGAAGGAGCTCATGGCACAAAACAAGGTGAGCGACGGAATGATGTTTAAGATGGACTTCGATCCGAGAATCATAGGCAACAAGATACTGCCGGATGGAACAAAGAAAACCGGCATAGGACAGTTTATCAGGAAGACATCAATAGATGAGCTGCCGCAGTTTTGGAACATCCTCAAAGGAGATATGAGCCTCGTGGGAACACGACCACCAACACTCGATGAGTGGGAGAAGTATGAACCACACCACAGAGCCAGAATGTCATTCAGGCCGGGATTGACCGGACTGTGGCAGGTGAGTGGCAGAAGCAATATCACGGACTTTGAGGAAGTGGTGAAGCTGGATACCCAGTATATTGGGGAGTGGAGTGTTAAGGGGGATATAAGTATTATCTCAAAAACAATTTTAAGTGTATTAAAGAATGATGGAGCAGTGTAGGAAAAATTATGAAAAAAAAGATTTTGATGGTATGTGAGGCTTTTGGTGGTGGCGTATTTACATATGTTTCACAGCTTTGCAATGATATGGTTGAAGATTTTGAGGTATATCTGGCATATTCGCTAAGACCTCAAACCCCTAAAAACTATAAAGATTTTTTAGATGAGAAAATTAATTTAATCGAATTACATAAAGTGGGAAAAACTAGTTTAATGAATCTGTTGAATGATATTTCATCAATAAATGAATTGCGTAATATAGAAAGAACTGTCAGACCGGATATAATACATCTTCATTCATCAGTTGCTGGTGGATTAGGAAGATTAGCATTTAAAGGGAAGAATAATACTGTAGTATATACTCCACATGGGTATGCACATATACTTATGGGACATGGTGGAAAATGCTTGTTTTATAAATGGGTAGAAAAAATATTAGGTAATAGAGCATTAACACTCACTTGTTGTGAAAGTGAAGATGAGGAGGCAAAAAAATTCTCAAAAAAAACAGCTTATATTGAAACAGGCGTAAATCTAGAAGATTTATCAGCGTCATTAGACGATATTGAACCAGTAAAAAATGAGCAATTTACAGTATTTACACTTGGAAGAGCTTGTGTACAGAAGCAACCGCATGTTTTTAATCGAATTGCGGAGTTGGTACCTGATGCAAAGTTTGTGTGGATTGGAAATGGAGAACTTGAGAATGAGTTAACTGCACCTAATATTGAAATAACAGGTTGGAAACCGAGAAAAGAGGCCCTTGCAATGGCTAAAGGAGCAGATGCCTTTGTTTTATGTAGTTTAGGTGAAGCAATTGCTATGAGTTTGATAGAAAATATGTTTATGAAGAAATTAATATTAGTTAGTGACACTATTGGAAATAAAAGTGTCATACAAAATGAAATTAATGGGTATGTTTGTTCAAAACCGGAAGAATATGCAAAAAAAATAATAAACGCAATGTCGTTTTTTCCATATAGTTTGCCTGAAAGAGCATATAACGATGTTTTGAAAATATATAATACGCAGGTTATGAAAAAAAAATATATTGAGTTTTATAATAGTATTTAAGTGAAATGTAACGAGGAAGGAATGAACTATGGCTGATATTACGGCAATTATTTTAACAAGAAATGAGGAAAAATTAATTGGCGGGTGTATAGATCAATTAAAAAAAGTTGCCAAGAGAATAGTTGTAATTGATAGTTTTAGTGATGACAATACCATGAATATTTTAAATGAAAAAGATGTTGAAGTGTATCAGCATGACTTTTTTAATTACTCGAAACAGTATAAGTATGGGGTAGAAATTGCTAAACCAAAAACAAAATGGATTTTTAGGATTGATGCGGATGAGTATTTGACAGATGAGTCGGCAAATGAAATTGAGCGATTATGCAATGAAAATATGAATACAGATGTTACAGGTATAGTTATAAGATTTAGAAATGTTTTTATGGGAAGAGAGATGCTTCATGGTGGTCATTATCCATGGAAAAAACTTAGTATTTATAAAACTGGATTCGGTGATATTGAGGATAGGCATATGGATGAGCATATAGTGTTATCCGAGGGGAAAACAATTGAAACAAAAAATGATTGTGTTCATCATGCATTTAAGAGTTTGAGTTTTCTTACAAATAAATACAATTGGTATAGTACGAGAGAGGCTATGGACTATTTTGAAGATAAAAAAGTTAATATTACTAATGCTAGCTTTAAAACGAGAATCAAAATGAATGTTTATTATAAATTACCAATTAGTATACGTTCTTATTTGTTTTATGTATATAGATATTATATTAGATTGGGATTTTTAGATGGAAAAGAAGGAAAAATTTATGCATTTTTACAGGCTTATTGGTACAGATTTCTTGTAGATGCAAAGATATACGAACATGAGAAACTTGGAGAGAATTTTGAACCAACTGGAAAACTGAAGTAAATATAGATTTATGACATCTAATTAGTTCTAAGAATATGTATAATAAAACTTGATATAGATAAGGATATAAATAAATGAGAAGTGTATTTATTGATATCAATGATATCAAAATTAATGATATAAAAACAGAAATAGACGCATATGAATGTATTTCGTTTGATGTTTTTGATACTTTAATAAAAAGAAATGTGGCTGCACCATCAGATTTATTTGAAATTATGAGTGTAGAATTAAATCATGAAATGAATGTTGCAAATTTTTCTGAGATAAGGAAACAAGCTGAAAGAATTGCGTGTAGAAGAAATATGCATAGTACAATTGATGATATATATGATATTGTAATTGAAAAAATACCTCGATTAAATAAAACGGATATTATTAATTTGGAAGAAAAATACGAGCTAAATTATTGCCAAACTAACCACTTGATTATGGAAGTTTTTAAATATGCAAAACTAAAGAAAAAAAGAATCATTGCAGTTAGTGACATGTATCTTTCGAAAAACATCATAAGTAATATTTTGAAGAAGTGCGGATATTATGTAGATGAAATTTATGTTTCTTGTGAAGAGAAGAAGAACAAGGGAGATGGTTCACTTTTTGAGGAAGTGTTAAAAAGAGAATCTATCCAGAACTCTAAAATAATTCATATAGGTGATTCATTTAAATCGGATTATTTGGGAGCAAAAAAATGTGGAATTAAATCTATTAAAATAGATAGATGCGTTAAACAGTATAATACAGTTAGGTTTGAAAAAAAAATAGAAGATAAAGTTAAATATGGAGTTCATAAAAGTATTATAAATAATAATCTATCTTTAAATAACAATTTTTATGAAAAATTTGGATTTTCAATAATTGGTCCAGCTTTATTTAGTTTTTGTAAATGGCTTGAAGAGAAGTGTGTTAATAATAATATACATAAACTTTTCTTTTTTTCAAGAGACGGCTTCCTTATAAAGCAAGCTTTTGAGTGTATAAAATCATCAAATATTGAAACAAAGTATATTTATGTATCTAGGAGATCGCTAAGAATCCCTTATAATGTTAGCCATTGTACAGTGGATGAAATTATTAAAATGATACCACCTACATATAAAATTAATGTAAAAGTATTGATTAATTATTTGGGATTAAACATAGATGAAGTCAAAAATATAATGGTAAAGTATGATTTAGATGAGTATGATGATATCTTTTATGATGAAATTAGGGATAAGTATTATGATTTTTTGAGAGATATACTACCATTTTATGTTAAAAATGGAAAAGAAGAACTTAAAAATGCTGTGTCATATTTGAAACAGGAAGGGATAGAAGGAAGGGTTGGAGTTGTTGATATTGGTTGGCATAATACAATGCAGTTTTGCATGGAAAATGTATTAAGTGAAGCAGGTGTAGAAACAGACATATATGGACTATATTTTGGATGTTGTGAAGGAGGCACTTTTGTAAATAAATCATATAGTTATATTGAAGAACCAAATGGTAATCATAATATCAAATCATGTGGTGCATTTATAGGACTTATAGAATCTTTTTTCTTAGAGCAAACGGGAACTACGTTAAAGTATGCTTGTGATGACAATTGTGTTTATTATCCAATAAAAGAAAAATACGAATTTGAAAAGGAATCAATTGAATACAGTGCTTATAGTGAAATTCATTCTGGGGCTTTAAAATTCATTAAAATAATCAATAAATTGGTTGATAATAATGATCTTGTTCTTTCTGGCAGGGATGCATATCTTCCTATATATTCTTTTGGAATACATCCATATATGACTGATGTTGATAGATTTGCAAATTTTAGATACTTTTCAGAAGGGGTTTATCCATTGGTTGGTTATAAGGGTTTTATTTATTATTTGTTGCATCCGACGAAATTAAAAATTGATTTATTTAATGCAAAATGGAAAGCTGGATTTTTAAAAAAAATATTAAAGATAAATGCTCCATATGGTTATGTTTATAATAAGTTGAAAAAAGGAATATAAAAAATGAAAAGGATTTTAGTCTTTGGAATGTCTCCTATACTAGGAGGCGTAGAAACATATATATATAATATTGCAAAAAATATTGATAAAAAAAAATATATATTTGATTATTTAATAGTTGGAACAGAACATGCAGTTTTTGAAGAAGAATTGAAGAAAATAAATTCTGAGAGTAAGTTCTTCTATGCACCAAATATTAAAAGGCATTACATATGGGGAAATAAATGGCTTAGAGAATTTTATGATAAGTGTAGATATGATTGTATATATATGAATACTTGCACGGCTGCAAGAGTGCAGTATTGTGAGTATAGTATAAAAAAATATAAGACTCCTTTAATAGTACATAGTCACTCAGGAAATGCTCCTTCAACTATAAATAAACTTAGTAATAAGCTATATAGAAATAAAATTACTAAACTAAGTAAGGTTCATTTGGCATGTTCAGAAGTTGCGTATGAGTGGATATTTAATGATAAATTAAACAAGAAGAATATAATTCCTAATGGTGTAGATTTAGAGCGATTTTGCTACAACAATGAATGGAGATGTGAAATTAGAAGACAACTTGATTTTTGTGATGGTGATATTGTGATTGGTAATGTAGGAAGATTTTCACAACAAAAAAATCAATTATATTTTATCGAATTGGCAAAGAAACTGGAAAATAAATATAAAATTTTAATAATTGGTGATGGTGAGTTAAAAGAAAATATTCAAAGTAAAATTAGAGAAGAAAAACTGGAAAATAGATTTCGCATACTTTCAGCAAAGAATGATGTGGAAAGGTATTACTCTGCAATGGACATTTTTGCTATGCCATCAATTTTTGAAGGACTACCAATTGTCGGAATTGAAGCACAAGCGGAAGGTCTTCCGTGTGTTTTTTCGATAAATATTTCGCCACAAACAGCGTTAAGCGATAAGTGTACTTTTGTTAACTTAGATAATATTGGCGAGTGGGTTAGCGCTATAAAAAAATCTTCTATTGTAAAATATGATGGAGGCCAATTAGTTAAAGACAGAGGCTTTGATAATATGAGACCAGTGAAAATGATAGAAAATATATTGGATTTGGTATGAAAAGGATATTGAAAAATGATAAGTATAATTGTGCCAATTTATAATGTTGAAAAATATTTGAGAAAATGTGTTGAAAGTTTGATTAGACAGACGAACACAGATATTGAGATTATCCTTGTTGATGATGGTTCGACAGATAGTAGTGGTGACATATGTGATGAGTTATCGACAATTGATTCAAGGATTAAAGTAATACATAAAATAAACGGAGGACTATCGTCTGCTAGAAACGCGGGCATTGATGTTGCCAAGGGGGATTATCTTGCATTTGTTGATTCGGATGATTTTGTTGAATTAGACATGTATGCTGTACTTCTAGAGGGAATAAAAAAATCTGGAAAAAATATTTCTTGTTGTGGACGTATGGTTGATATATTTGGTCAATATAGTAATATAGAATTCGTCATGGATTCGCCAAGAACTTTTACAAAAGATGAAGCTATAAGAGAAATTCTTTATTTAGAAAATATAGATGTGTCTGCATGTGATAAATTATATGATAAAAAGCTTTTTTCAAATGTCAGATACCCTGAAGGGAAAATTAGTGAGGATGCTGCTGTAATCTTTGAGATTGTGCAAAATTCTAATGGAATTTATCATGTAGGGAAACCTTATTATCATTATGTATTTAGAAATAATAGCATAACTAAATCAAAATATTCTGAAAAAAAATATGATGTAATTAATAATCTTGAAAATACAAAAAATTTTCTTGAAAAAAATTATCCTAATTTTTTATATGATTATAAAGTGTATTGTGCAGTGAGTGTTGGAGCTTTGATTTTAGATATGAAAAATGATCCGGATTCATTACGACAATATCCAGAACATTATTCAGAATACTGCAAGATTTTTAAAGATAGTGTAAACACTGCTATTAAATC
>ERZ1034946.509-NODE-509-length-18785-cov-6.632034_pt1 | contig 18785 bp, 18 predicted proteins | sample MGYA00520591_ERZ1034946 | MGnify/ENA primary metagenome ERZ1034946 (study PRJEB33766, sample SAMN09781753) | gut metagenome | biome: gut microbiome | host: Homo sapiens | place: Madagascar | study: EMG produced TPA metagenomics assembly of the PRJNA485056 data set...
GTTGGTCGATGAGAACAGCTTTATGGAAATTGGTTCTCTCGTAACAGCACGTAGTACAGACTTCAATCTTACTGCAGCAAAAACTCCATCTGATGGTGTAATCATCGGACATGGTCTGATTGATGGAAACTTAGTTTTCATTTACAGTCAGGACGCATCAGTACTGAATGGTACAATCGGTGAAATGCATGCAAGGAAGATTGCTTCTGTGTATGACATGGCAATGAAAATGGGCGCGCCAGTGATTGGATTTATCGATTGCGGTGGTATCCGTCTTCAGGAGTCTTTTGATGCGCTTGATGGCTTTGGTCAGATATACGCAAAGGAAGTAGCTGCAAATGGTGTTATTCCACAGATCTGTGGTGTATTTGGAAACTGCGGTGGAGGACTTTCAGTAGTTCCAGCACTCTGTGATTTCGCTTTTATCGAAGAGTCAAAGGGTAGGATGTTTGTTAATTCTCCAGACTCTATTGAGGGAAACAGAGTTGAAAAATGTGATACAGCTTCCGCTAAATTCCAGAGCGAGAACAATGGCTGTGTAGACAGCTATGGTTCAGAGGATGAGATTATTGCTGAAATCAGAGCTCTTGTATCATTATTACCATCTAATAATGAAGGAGACCCATACACAGATTCCTGTGAAGATGATTTAAACAGAGCCTGCAACAGCATGGCAGAGATGAAGGAAGACCCAAGATTCCTCCTTACTGAGATTGCTGATGACCATAATTTCTTTGAGGTAAAGAAGAATTTCGCAAAGAACATGGTGACAGGTTTTGTAAGATTAAATGGCATGACTGTTGGCGCAATCGCAAACTGCTCTGTAGTTTATGATGAAGAAGGAAAGAAAGCAGAAGAGTTTGACATTTCTTTAACAGCAAAGGGATGTGAGAAGGCTGCTGAGTTTGTTGAGTTTTGTGATGCATTCTCAATTCCAGTACTCAGCCTTACAAATGTCAATGGCTTCAAGAACTGCATGTGCTCGGAAAAGCGTCTTGCAAAGGCTCTTGCTAAGCTTACTTACGCCTTATCAAATGCAAGTGTTGCAAAGGTTAATCTGGTTACAGGCAAGGCTTTCGGAAGTGCATATGTTGTAATGAACTCTAAGTCAATCGGAGCTGATCTGGTATATGCTTACCCAGATGCAAAGATTGGTATGATGGAGCCAAAGCTTGCTGCTAAGATTATGTATCCGGAAGCAGATTCTGCTGAGCTTGATACAAAGGCAGACGAGTATGACAAGCTTCAGTCAAGTGTAGCATCTGCTGCAGCTCATGGCTATGTTGATTTAATTATCGACCCGGTTGATACAAGAAAGTATCTTGTGGCTGCATTTGAAATGCTTTACACAAAATATGAATATAAGCCAGAAAAGAAACATGGCACAAAATAGAAAGGGCAGACTTATGAAGAAAAAGATTGCATTAGTATTGAGCGTCTTAATGTCAGCTCTTATGCTTGCTGCCTGTGGAACTGATCCAACAACTGTTGATTACAACGGGATGAGTTATTCAGAGCTTGAGAGACAGACAGTAGTTGATGCCTACTATGTAAGTACATTAGCAGACTATTATGGCGCAGACTTCGAGTTTACTGATGATGTTATGTCACAGTACGAGGCGTATGGTATTTCATCCAGCATCTTTGATGCGGTTCCAATATGGGGTGAAATAGAGGAAGAGTTTGGTGACAATACACAGTTTAGTACTGATAGTTTTAATCCAGACACTTTTGACACAAGTTCTTTTAAAGTGGTAAAAGCAGGTGAGACACTCACAACTGATTTAACACTTAAATTTGGTGATAAAGATGTAGATTTCCAGTTAGTATATGATTATTATTCTATGGATGTAACTGGTGTTACAGTTACACCAATATATTCACTTGGAGAGAAGATGTCTAAGGCAGGACTTAACACTCTTATCTCAATGACAATAGTATTCGCAGTACTGATTCTGATTTCACTTATCATCAGCTGCTTCAAGATTTTCCCATATCTTGAAAACAAAAAGGCTGAGAAGAAGAAAGCAGAAAGCGCAGCTGCAAAGGCCGCAGATGCTCCGGCAGCAAGTGAGCCAGTGACAGAGGAAAACTTAACTGATGATACAGAACTTGTCGCAGTTATTGCCGCAGCAATCGCTGCAAGCGAAGGAACATCTACAAGCGGATTTGTAGTTCGTTCAATTAATAGAAGATAATCAGGAGGACATTTGAAATGAAAAATTATACAATTACAGTTAATGGAAACGTTTATGACGTTACAGTAGAAGAGACAGGAAGCACATCTGCTTCCACAGCAGCACCAAAGAGAGTTGCTGCGCCAGCTGCAGCAACAGCTGCAAAACCAGCCGCTGCGTCAGGAGCAGGAAGTGTTAAGATTGAAGCAGGAGCTGCTGGAAAAGTATTCAAGATTGAGTCTAAGGTTGGCGATGCTGTAAAGAAGGGTGACACAATCCTTATTCTTGAGATTATGAAGATGGAGACACCTGTAGTTGCAACACAGGATGGAACAGTAGCAAGCATTGATGTAACTGTTGGAGATCAGGTTGAGTCAGGTGCTTTACTTGCAACATTAAACTAATTTAGGAGGACACTATAGTGAGTTACGTAGGTGAAACTTTATCCAACCTCCTACATCAGACAGCCTTCTTTAATTTGACAGTCGGAAATTATGTGATGATTGCCGTTGCTTGCTTCTTCTTATGGCTTGCAATCAAAAAAGGCTTTGAGCCATTGTTGCTTGTACCTATTGCTTTTGGTATGTTACTTGTAAATATCTATCCAGATATCATTGCGAGTCCAGAGCATACCAGCAATGGTGTAGGAGGATTACTTTATTACTTTTATACATTAGATGAGTGGTCAATTTTACCATCCCTTATTTTCCTTGGTGTTGGTGCTATGACAGACTTTGGTCCGCTTATTGCAAACCCAATCAGCTTCCTGCTTGGAGCTGCAGCACAGTTTGGTATCTTCTCAGCATACTTCCTGGCTATTCTGCTTGGATTTAATGATAAGGCTGCCGCTGCTGTGTCTATCATTGGAGGAGCAGATGGACCGACGTCTATTTTCCTTGCCGGAAAATTAGGACAGGCTGGTCTGATGGGACCAATCGCCGTTGCGGCATATTCGTACATGGCATTAGTTCCTATTATTCAGCCACCAATTATGAAAGCATTAACAACTAAGAAAGAGCGTCAGATTAAGATGCAGAACTTACGTCCTGTAAGTAAGCTTGAGAGAATCCTCTTCCCAATCGTTGTTACTATTGTAGTATGTACATTACTTCCAACAACAGCTCCACTTGTTGGTATGCTTATGCTTGGAAACCTCTTCCGTGAGTCTGGTGTAGTTCGTCAGCTCCAGGATACAGCTAGTAATGCTCTTATGTACATCGTAGTTATCTTACTTGGTACATCAGTAGGTGCTACAACAAGTGCAGAGTCATTCCTTAACATGAGTACAATCAAGATTGTAATCCTTGGTCTTGTTGCATTTATGGTTGGTACAGCAGCCGGAGTCCTTTTTGGAAAGCTTTTATGCTTCTGTACAAAGGGCAAGATAAACCCATTGATTGGTTCAGCCGGTGTTTCAGCCGTTCCTATGGCAGCCCGTGTATCACAGAAGGTCGGTGCTGAGGAAGACCCAACAAACTTCCTTCTCATGCATGCTATGGGACCAAACGTTGCCGGTGTAATCGGAACAGCGGTAGCTGCCGGATGCTTCATGGCAATATTTGGAATTTAATTTATAACAAGTATTTTATAAAATGTGAGACTAAAATATAGAATATCACATGAATATTGATTCGAAAGGAATAAGAAAATGGGAGTTAAGATTACAGAAACCGTCCTTCGAGATGCGCATCAGTCACTCATTGCCACAAGAATGACAACAGAACAGATGCTTCCTATCGTCGATAAGATGGATAAAGTTGGATATAATGCAGTAGAGTGCTGGGGTGGAGCTACATTTGATGCCTGCCTTAGATTCTTAAAGGAAGATCCATGGGATCGTCTTAGAAAATTAAGAGATGGATTCAAGAATACAAAGCTTCAGATGCTTTTCCGTGGACAGAATATCCTTGGATACCGTCCATATGCAGATGATGTTGTAGAGTACTTTGTACAGAAGTCTATTGCAAACGGAATTGATATCATTCGTATTTTCGACTGTTTAAATGATATCAGAAACTTGCAGACAGCAGTTACAGCATGTAATAAGGAAAAAGGACATGCACAGGTAGCTCTTTCATACACACTTGGAGATGCATACACACTTGACTACTGGATGGAAATGGCAAAGAGAGTAGAAGACATGGGTGCTGACTCACTTTGTATCAAAGATATGGCAGGTCTTTTAGTTCCTGCAAAGGCAACTGAGCTTGTACAGGCACTTAAGGATTCTACAAGCCTTCCTATTGAGCTTCATACACACTATACATCAGGTGTAGCTTCAATGACATACATGAAAGCTGTTGAAGCTGGTGTGGACATTATTGATACAGCTATGTCACCATTCGCTCTTGGAACAAGCCAGCCAGCTACTGAGGTTATGGTAGAGGCATTCAAGGGTACACAGTACGATACAGGTCTTGACCTTAACCTCTTAAGCGAGATTGCTGATTACTTCAGACCAATGAGAGAGGAAGCTTTAGCTTCTGGTCTTATGAATCCAAAGGTATTAGGTGTAAATATCAATACACTTCGTTACCAGGTTCCAGGTGGTATGCTTTCAAACCTTATTTCTCAGCTCAAGGAGCAGGGAAAAGAGGACAAGTACGAGGAAGTTCTTGCAGAGGTACCAAGAGTGCGTAAAGACCTTGGTGAGCCACCACTTGTTACACCTTCATCACAGATTGTAGGAACACAGGCTGTATTTAATGTCCTTATGGGAGAGAGATACAAGGTTGCTACAAAGGAGACAAAGGATATCCTTCTTGGAAAATATGGCCAGACAGTTAAGCCATTCAACCCAGAGGTTGTAGAGAAGGTATTAGGTGATGATGCTAAGAATGCTATCACATGCCGTCCAGCAGACTTATTAGAGCCAGAGCTTGATAAGATTGAGGCTGAGATGAAGCAGTGGAAACAGCAGGATGAGGATGTGCTTTCATATGCATTGTTCCCACAGGTTGCCACAGACTTCTTCAAGTACAGAGAAGCTCAGCAGACAGGAGTAGATGCAAAGGCTGCAGATACTAAAAACAAGGCTTATCCTGTATAACAGCTAGAAATATTTAACCGCGGTGTAAAATGCATCGCGGTTTTTCTTGATTTAAAGTTTATTTGTGGTACAATCAGAAATTGTGGGGTTTTAATGTAAATTTTAGATTAGGATGAGTAAATTGAAATGGATATTTCACAACATGATATTTTAATTAAAGATGCACATGGAAACGATATTGTAAACTCAGTGGACAGGGTATCTGTAATGGTGCATCATACCATGGCGATAGTCGGCGGATTCATGGGCTGCTATGCAGTTTTACTGCGTGCAGATTTTCTGGGAAATGCCCAGACATCTAATTTGCTTTATGTTCTTCTGGCAATATTTGGTGGTAATTTGGGAGAGTTTCTGATAAGAATAGGGGCTGTGCTTATATATGCTGTTAGTGTTATAATGTTTGCAGTTATTAAAAATAAGCTGACGGTCAATATAAAATATATTTCTCTGGGAATAGATGCCCTGGCTATATGTGCCCTTGCCTTTATTCCCCAAAATGTAGACCCTATTATTGGATTGTATCCTATATTTTTTGCCATGGCATTTCAATGGAATGCATTTTCAGGACATTATGGATACAACAGCTCTACAATTTTTTCGACTAATAACTTAAGGCAGGTGTCTTTGGCTATAGGAGAGTATATCTGTAATGGAGACAGAAAACACCTGCATAAGGCTAAGTTTTTCCTTGGAAGCCTTATAGGATTTCATCTGGGTGCAGCCTTTGCGTATGTATGTGTCATAAACTATTCGGTGCAGGCAATCTGGTTTAATCTCTTCCCTGTATTTGTAGGTCTCTTACTGGAAATACACCTACAGAAAATAGATTGCAGAAATAATTAATTTGGAGAAGATATAATGGCGAATACCAATGAACTATTAAATAGAATAAACAACAAATACAGCTCAATGAGCAAGGGACAGAAGCTGCTTGCCACATATATTACAGATAATTATGACAAGGCTGTATTTTTAACTGCTGCAAAGATGGGGGAGACGGTTGGGGTCAGTGAATCTACAGTAGTCAGGTTTGCAACCTCCTTGGGTTACAAGGGCTATCCTGAGTTTCAGAATGCATTGGAGGAGCTGGTCAGAAATAAATTAAACAGTGTGCAGAGAATGGAAGTAACCTATGGCAGAATCTCCCAGTCAGAGATTTTGAACACAGTCCTGCAGTCAGATGCAGACAAAATAAAGACTACTCTGGCTAAAATAGACCATACCGCCTTTGAAATGGCAGTAAAAACCATAATAGAAGCCAAGCATATCTATATAGTAGGAATCAGAAGCTGTGCGCCCTTAGCAAGTTTTCTGGCTTTTTATCTGAACCTTATGTTTGACAATGTGCATCTGCTTACCACCAATAGTTCAAGCGAATTATTTGAGCAGATGGTGAGAATTGATAAAAGTGATGTGATAGTTGGAATCAGTTTTCCGAGATATTCTATGCGTACACTTAAGGCTTTGGAATTTGCCAACAACAGAAACGCTAAGGTTATCACCATCACAGACAGCATACATTCACCCATGAATCTTTATTCTTCCTGCAACCTGATTGCAGACAGTGATATGGCATCCATTGTGGATTCACTTGTGGCACCTTTGTCTGTCATAAATGCCCTTATCGTTGCCCTCTGTATGAAAAAGCAGAAACAGGTGGCGAAGACCCTGACAGAGCTTGAGGATATCTGGGAGGCTTATCAGGTCTACGAAAATGACGAGATAAACTATATTGATGATTCCATAAAGGTTCATTACGCAAAATTAGAGGATTGATAAATGAGTAAAGTGATAGTCGTTGGCGGTGGTGCCGCAGGAATGATGGCTTGCCATGCCGCAGCTATGTGCGGTCATCAGGTGACTCTTCTTGAGAAAAATGAGAAGCTTGGAAAGAAAATATATATAACCGGAAAAGGACGCTGTAACCTTACTAATGCCAGTGATATGGAAGCCTTGTTTGCAAACGTGATGAGCAACAGAAAGTTTTTGTACAGTGCTTTTTACACATTTGACAACAATCAGGTTATTGACTTGTTTGAAATGAATGGCATGGCGACCAAGACTGAGAGAGGAAACAGGGTTTTTCCTGTGTCTGACCATTCATCAGATGTCATATCTACTATGGCAAAGGTTTTAAAGAATGACAATGTCGAGGTGAAGCTTAATGCCACAGTACAGAGCCTCATAATAAAAGAAAATAAGGCTTGTGGAGTGATTGTAAACGGCAAAGAGATTTCTGCTGACAATGTAATCCTGTGTACGGGAGGGCTGTCATATCCTTCAACCGGCTCAACCGGAGACGGATATGAGTTTGCTAAAAAGGCAGGACACAGAATAATAGACTGCACACCATCCCTTGTGCCTTTTAACATAAGGGAAGAGTGGGTAAAAGACCTGCAGGGCTTATCTCTTAAAAATTCGGCAGTCACAATATATGATGAAAAGAAAAAGCTCTACAGTGATTTTGGAGAAATGCTTTTTACACATTTTGGTGTGAGCGGACCTATGATATTATCCGCCAGCGGCAATATTAAGGCGGCAGAGTTTGCAAAGCCGCTAAAGCTTGTGATTGACTTAAAGCCTGCCATGACAGAAGACCAGCTTGATAAACGGATACTCAGGGATTTTGATGAAAATAAAAATAAACAGTTTAGAAATTCTGTCTCAAAGCTGTTGCCATCAAAGCTTATACCAATTATTATTGATTTATCGGGAATTGACCCTGATAAGAAGGTGAATGAAATCTCCAAAGAAGAAAGAAGCCATTTTGTTCATCTGCTCAAAAATCTTACAATGACAATCAATGGTCTCAGGGGATGGAATGAGGCGATTATCACCAAGGGCGGCATAAATGTCAAAGACGTAAATCCATCCACCATGGAATCAAAGCTTGTGAGCAATCTGTTTTTTGCGGGAGAGGTTCTGGATCTTGATGCAATGACAGGCGGATATAATTTACAGATAGCGTGGTCCACAGGGTATCTGGCTGGGCTTAGCTGCGTATAGGAGGAAAATATGATTTATAATATAGCAATTGACGGACCGGCAGGAGCTGGAAAAAGCACAATAGCCAAAAAGCTTGCGGCTGATTTGGGATATGTATATGTAGATACAGGCGCAATGTACCGAGCCATGGCATATTACTTTTTGCAGAATAACATAGCTGCGGATGATGAAGCAGCAATTTCAGCAGCCTGTCCTGATGTAAATGTCACAATCGAGTACAAGGATGGAGCACAGCAGGTTATTTTAAATGGTGAAAATGTAAACGGAGTAATCAGAAACGAAGAGGTTGGAAATATGGCATCCGCAACAAGTGTCTATCCGGTTGTGAGAACCAAGCTTGTAGAGCTTCAGAGACAGCTTGCAGCAAAGCAGAGTGTCATAATGGACGGCAGAGATATTGGCACAGTGGTATTACCAGATGCAAATGTGAAGATATACCTCACAGCAAGCTCAAAGGTCAGGGCTAAAAGACGCTATGACGAGCTGACTGCCAAGGGTGAAAAATGTGATTTGGATGCCATAGAGCAGGATATAATAGATAGAGACTACCGCGACATGCACCGCGAGACTTCACCGCTTAAGCAGGCAGATGATGCTGTGCTTCTGGATTCATCAGACCTTGACATTGATGGTGTGGTAGCAAAAATGAAAGAGATTATCAAAGAGGCATAACATATGAATGTAACGGTTGCAAAAAGTGCCGGTTTCTGCTTTGGGGTAAAGAGGGCTGTAAACATGGTCTATGAGCAGATTGAGAATGAAAATCTGCCAATTTATACTTATGGTCCGATTATTCATAATGACGAAGTGGTAAAGGATATGGAGGAAAAAGGTGTCAGGGTAATTAAGTATCTGGACGAATTTGACAGCATTCCTAAGGGAATAGTCATAATACGATCCCATGGCATAAGCAGATATGAGCACGAAAGACTTCAAAATGCCGGATTTAAAATAATGGATGCCACCTGTCCCTTTGTACTTAAGATTCACAGACTGGTGGAGAAGCACAGCAGTGAGGGCAGCCATATAATTATAATTGGCAATCCTGACCATCCTGAGGTGGAGGGAATAAGAGGATGGGTAATAGGAGAAGCGGTTACTATAATTAACAGTGCTGAGGATGCCCAAAAATTTTCCCTGAAATCGGATAAAAAAGTATGTATTGTCAGTCAAACGACATTTAACTACAATAAATTTCAAGAATTAGTTGAAATTATAATGAAAAAAGGTTATGATATATGTGTTTTAAATACAATCTGTAACGCAACTGAGGAACGCCAGACAGAGGCGAGGGAGATTTCAATGAAATCTGAAGCCATGATTGTCATAGGCGATAAGAACAGTTCCAACACACAGAAGCTATTTGAAATATGTAAAAAAGAATGTGAAAATACTTACTATGTACAAACGAGTAAAGGCATGGATTACAACGAATTAAAATCCATCAATAACGTAGGTATTACCGCAGGGGCTTCAACCCCAAACAATATTATTGAGGAGGTTTCAAAGAATGTCAGAAATGAGCTTTGAACAAATGCTTGACGCGTATGAAAAAACAATAAGAAATGGAGAAGTGGTTGAAGGTACCGTTATTGATGTTAAACCTGACGAGATTATCCTTAATATCGGATACAAGTCTGATGGAATCATTTCACGTAACGAATACACTAACGAACCAAACGTAGACCTTACAACTGTAGTAAAAGTTGGCGATACAATGGAAGCTAAGGTTGTAAAAGTAAATGATGGTGAGGGACAGGTTCTCCTTTCATATAAGCGTCTCGCTGCAGAAAAAGGCAGCAAGAGATTAGAGGAAGCTTTTGAAAACAATGAGGTTTTAAAGGCAAAGGTTACACAGGTATTAGCTGGTGGTGTTTGTGTCAATGTTGACGAGACAAGAGTATTTATCCCAGCAAGTCTTGTTTCAGATACTTTTGAGAAGGATTTGAACAAGTTCAAGGATCAGGAAATTGAGTTTGTTATTACAGAGTTTGATCCTAAGAAGAGAAGAATTATTGGAAACAGAAAGACATTATTAGTAGCTCAGAAGGCTGAGCAGCAGAAAGAGCTCTTAGCAAAGATTTCTGAGGGAGACGTGATTGAGGGAACAATCAAGAACGTTACAGATTTCGGTGCTTTCGTAGACCTTGGTGGAGTAGACGGATTACTTCATATCTCTGAGATGTCTTGGGGAAGAGTTGAGAATCCTAAGAAAGTCTTCACAGTTGGACAGAAGGTCAGAGTATTTATCAAGAGCATCAACGATACAAAGATTGCACTCAGCATGAAGTTCAATGATGAAAATCCATGGAATGGCGCTGCTGAGAAGTATGCAGTTGGAAACGTTGTAAAGGGAACTGTAGCTCGTATGACAGATTTCGGTGCTTTCATTGAGCTTGCTCCTGGAGTAGATGCATTACTTCATGTATCACAGATTTCAAAGGATCATGTAGAGAAGCCAGCTGATGTATTAAAGATTGGTCAGGAAGTTGAAGCAAAGATTGTAGATTTCAACGAGGCTGAGAAGAAGATTAGCTTAAGTGTTAAGGCTTTACTTGCTCCTGAAGAGGAAGAGGCAACTGAAGAAGAAGCTTCAGAGGAATAAGATTTAGGGGAGCTGTCTATATAGGCGGCTCCCTATTTTTTCATCTACGCATATAGGACTAATTTACTAATTGACTGTAGGAGGGGAAATATGTTCGATAAATATGAAGAATTTAAGGCTGATGTGTTTAAACTTACAAAGATTGATTTGAACTATTACAAAGAAAAACAGATGAGAAGACGTATTGATACATTGGCTAATAAGAATGGTGCCAAGTCTTACGAGGAATACATTCAGATGATTAAATCTGATAAGGAAAAGTTCGAGCAGTTCGTAAACTTTCTTACCATCAATGTGTCAGAATTTTACAGAAATCCGGACCAGTGGAAGCTTATGGATCAGCAGGTAATTCCAAAGCTTATAAAGGAGCAGAGAAAGCCAATTAAGATTTGGAGTGCTGCATGTTCTACAGGAGATGAGCCATATTCACTGGCAATGGCATTTTCAAAGCATGTACCACTGTCTGAAATCAAAATCCTTGCAACAGATATTGACAAGCAGGTTATTGAGCATGCCAAGGTAGGACTTTATTCAGAGAAGAGTATCGCAGGAGTACCGGCAGACTTAAAGAAAAAGTATTTTACACAGATTGGTAATTCCTACCAGATATCTGATGATATCAAGAGATGCGTTACATTTAAGGAGCATAATCTCTTGAAGGATGTGTATCCAAAGGATTATGACCTGATTCTTTGCAGAAACGTGGTTATCTACTTTACAGATGAGGCAAAGGATATGATTTATAAGAACTTTTATGGTTCTCTTAAGTCAAAGGGTGTACTATTCATAGGAAGCACAGAGCAGATTAGCAACTACAAGGACTTAGGTTTTAATCGTATGAGCAGCTTCTATTTTGAGAAGCCTTGATTTGCTTTTATAGGCAGTCCTTATGGGCTGCCTTTGTTTTATGCCAGAGCATATAATTAAAGCTGCCAGTGGTAGGTTTTATGTTAACCAAAGTATATAATAAAAGCTACAGGTGGTAGATTTTATGTTAACCAAAGTATATACGAAAGACTACAAGTGACAAAAGTTGGCTAAAGATAAGGAGAATGTTTATGGCTATGATAGAAACAGAGCACTTAATATTAAGGAAATGGGAGGATACAGATGCAGAGAGCCTCTTTGAGTATGCCAAAGACCCTGATGTTGGTCCTATAGCAGGCTGGCCATGCCATAAAAATGTGGAGGAGAGCAGGAATGTAATTAAAAATGTCCTGTCTTATCCGGAATGCTATGCGATTTGCCAAAAAGATAACAATGTTGCAATTGGTTCAATAGAATTAAAACTGAATGGAAATACCGCTATGACTAATCGTGATGATGAGTGCGAGCTTGGTTACTGGCTGGGAAAACCCTTCTGGGGTAAGGGCTATATGCCGGAGGCTGCAGCTGCTCTGATAAAGAGAGGTTTTACAGAGCTTGGCATGAGGACAGTCTGGTGCGGTTATTATGATGGAAATGCAAAGTCTAAGAGGGTGCAGGAGAAGCTTGGGTTTAAAGCTTATGGAATACGTGAAAATGTAAATGTTTCCCTGCTGAATGAAGTGAGGACCGAGCATGTGAATATAATGACCAAGGAGATGTGGGAGACCAGAGCCTAAAAATAGCCAGCGGGAACATCACTTCCCACTGGCTATAACTTTAAGTATATGCTCAACATATCTTCTGAGCATCACATCTGACTCACAGAAATCTTCAGTCAGTTCAAAATATGAAAACTTTTCTTTGTAATCTGCCTTAAATTCAGGATTCATTATATCATAATACTGAATAAGAAAATCCCCCTGCTTCCTGGTGTAGCAGTTGTTAGCGTGGCATTTCTCCCTGAAATCCTTATCCACAAATCCCGCCACACTTTTATGTATGGCTCTGTCCTCCTCCGGCAGATAGTAGTAATCCTTGTAATTTTCAAAGAAATACTTTAGCTCACCTGAGTAAATCGGTACCCGGATTGAAGCGGTCTCCTTATTTAATATCAGGTAAAAGGAATCTGTCTTTTTGGACAGCCGCTTTGGAACCAGATAATCATTTTTTAAGCTTATGATAAATTCATACTTTTCCTCACCGTTAATTGTCTTATATGGCTCTATTTTGGACTCTGTAATCGAATACTGCCCATTAAAAAACTCAACATATGACAAAATCGGCAGGAGACTGGTCATACCAAGGACATCCTCATAATTGTGGAGCATCAATAGCTCAAGGGCTTTCTCGTCTTTGCTTTTTACAAATTCATAATACACATTTATTAACTCACCGCCATTGTATTTGTCAGCCCGGTCTATACCCAGAAATTTTTCTACGGTTTTCTGCTTGTAGTTTTCCAGATTGAGCAGAAACTTAATCTGTGATACAGACTTGAAAATATCTAGATAGTTGTAGCTGGAGAAATTCTCCACAATATCATATAAATCACATTTCGCTTTTAAAAATGGAATGTCAAAGCCCACACCATTAAAGGATATGATGGTCTTGTACTGCTTGAGCAGCTCCACAAAGGCGGACACAATCAGCTTTTCTTCCTTTGGGCTTTCTGCAAAAAACTGGTCTATGCAGATATGTTTGCCCTTTCTTCTGGCGCAGCCAATCAGGTAGACACTTGCGCTGGTTGGAGAGAAGCCTGTAGTCTCTATATCGAAAAAGATTGATTCTTCATCATATATTTTGTCAATTAAATCGTCATTTTTTACATATAATTCTTCTTTGTGAATTGTTTTCATACTGCTAATTCCTTAAAATAATGTGCTTTTCACAGGTTGTTAATATTATAACATAAGGTTCTTAAAAAAGTACAATATTATGGAGGAATTAAGTGGTATAATTTATACACAAATACTGAAATAATATGTCTATTTCGGTAAAATACACAGAAAGAGGGACACGATAATGGGTTTAAAATCATTTGTTGGTGGTGTGCATCCATATGAAGGCAAGGAACTTGCTGAAAATGCACCTATTAAAGAAGTTTTACCCAAGGGTGAACTTGTTTATCCAGTATCTCAGCATATTGGTGCACCGGCAACTCCAATTGTAGCTGTTGGTGATACAGTATTGAAAGGACAGAAGATTGCTGAAGCAGGCGGCTTCGTTTCTTCTCCTATTTATTCATCTGTATCAGGTACAGTTAAGGCAATTGAAAAGCGCCGTGTGGCTGTTGGAGATATGGTAAACAGTATTATCATCGAGAGCGATGGTGAATTTAAAGAGGTAGAATATGACGTTGTTGATGATGTCAAAACTCTCACAAAGGAACAGATTATCAACAAGGTAAAGGAAGCCGGCGTTGTCGGAATGGGTGGTGCAGGTTTTCCAACTCACGTTAAGCTTTCTCCAAAGGAGCCTGATAAGATTGAGTACGTTATTGCAAACTGTGCAGAGTGCGAGCCATATCTTACAGCCGACTATCGTAGGATGCTTGAAAATCCAGAGGAATTAATCGCTGGAATGAACATTATCTTACAGTTATTTGACAATGCAAAGGGTATTCTCGGAATCGAAAATAACAAGCCTGAGGCAATTGCAAAATTAAAAGAGCTCACAAAGGATGAGCCAAGAATTGAGGTCTGTGAGTTACTCACTAAATATCCTCAGGGTGGTGAGCGTCAGCTTATTCACGCTACAACAGGACGTGACATCAATTCCAAGATGCTTCCTGCAGATGCTGGCTGCATAGTTGATAATGTAGAGACAATTATTGCTGTATACAATGCGGTTAAGAATGGTCTTCCTGTTATGAAACGTGTTTCAACAGTTACTGGTGATGCAGTTGCAAATCCTTCTAACTTCCTTTACAGCATAGGAACTCCATATCAGGAGCTTATCGATGCTGCAGGCGGATTTAAGGTACAGCCTGAGAAAATTATCTCTGGTGGTCCTATGATGGGATTTGCTATGTTCAGCCTTGATATTCCGACTACAAAGACATCTTCATCTATTCTCTGCCTTGCAAAGGATGAGGTAGCTATGTACGAGCCACTGGCTTGTATCAACTGTGGACGCTGTGTAGAGGCATGTCCGGAGCAGCTTATTCCAAGCAGACTTGCAAAGTTTGCAAACAACGGACTTATGAAGGAATTTGAAGAGTGGAATGGTCTTGAGTGCATAGAGTGTGGTTCATGTACATTCGCCTGCCCATCAAGAAGACAGGTAGCTCAGCCAATTAAAACTATGAAGAAGCTTGTTTTGGCAGAGAAGAGAAAACAGGCTGGCAAATAAAAAGAAAGAGGTGGATTATTGTGAGTGATTTATATCATGTATCTTCATCACCACATGTACGTGCCAAAGATTCCACAAGTAGAATAATGCTGTATGTTATCATAGCTTTACTTCCTACAAGTCTCTTTGGTATTTACAACTTTGGTTTAAAAGCTTTATTGCTTATTCTTATTACAATTGCTGCTTGTGTGGCAACAGAATGGATATTTGATAAGATTGTACATAAAAAGAATACAATCGGAGATTTGAGTGCTGTAGTAACAGGTTTATTGCTTGCATTAAACCTTCCGGTTTCACTTCCATGGTGGGAAGCTGTTATTGGTGGTGTTTTTGCTATTGCAATCGTTAAGTGTATCTTTGGTGGTCTTGGACAGAACTTCATGAACCCTGCGCTTGGTGCAAGATGTTTCCTGCTTATTGCATTTGCAGCAGACATGACAAACTTTAACGTTACAAGAAATGGCGTAGATGTTTACACTGGTGCAACTCCACTTGCGCTTATCAGAGAGAGCGGTCTTTCAGCAGTAAATGTCAGAGATATGTTAGTAGGAAATACTGCAGGAACAATCGGTGAGACATCAGTTATCGCTATCCTTATTGGAGCAATTATTCTTATTTTATTAGGAGTTATTGACTTAAAGATTCCTGGCGCGTACATTATCACATTTGCTGTCTTCATGTTCTTATTCGGTGCAAGCAGATTTGATTTCAGCTATGTGGTAGCACAGTTATGTGGTGGTGGTCTTATGCTTGGAGCTTTCTTCATGGCTACAGACTATGTTACATCACCTATTACTCCTAAGGGAAAAATTATATTTGGTATCTGCTGTGGTCTTTTAACAGGTATTTTCCGTTGCTTCGGTGCAAACGCAGAAGGTGTTTCCTTCTCAATCATCTTAAGCAACATCCTTGTTCCTCTTATTGAGAGATTTACAGTACCAAAAGCTTTCGGACAGGTAAAGGAGGCAAAGAAGAATGAATAAACAGATTGTACATGACGCTTTGATCTTAACAGCATTTACACTTGTCCTTGGTTTTATTCTTGCACTTGTATATGGAATTACAAAACCATCAATTGATGCTGCTAACCTTGCAACAGCCCAGGCTGCATATCAGGAAGTATTCTCTGATGCTGACAGCTTTGAGGCTATGGACTATGATAAGGATGCCGCTGACAGTTTAGTATCAGATGCTGGATATAGCGATACAATCGATGATATCCAGACAGCACTTGATGCCAGTGGAAATATCTTAGGATATGTTATTACAGTTACTGCAAAGGACGGAAGCCAGGGAAGCATTACTTTCTCTGTTGGTATCCAGAATGACGGAACTGTAAACGGATATTCAATTACAGATATTTCTGAGACACCTGGTCTTGGTATGAAAGCAGAAGAAGAGTCCTTCTACAGCCAGTTCCAGAACAAGCTTGTTGATACCTTTGAGGTTGTAAAAACTACTCCATCTGCAGATAATCAGATTGAGGCAATTACAGGTTCTACAATTACATCAAAGGCTATGGCAAACGGCTGTAATGCAGCAATTCTTTACTTCCAGAGTGAATTACAGGGAGGTGCTGAATAATGAACAAATATGTAGAGCGTTTATATAATGGTATTATAAAAGAAAATCCAACATTTGTTTTAATGCTTGGTATGTGTCCAACACTTGCTGTTACATCATCAGCAATCAATGGACTCGGAATGGGTCTTTCAACAACTGTTGTTTTGATTTGTTCTAACCTTTTAATTTCTTTATTTAGAAAAATTATTCCAAATGGTGTCCGTATGCCGGCTTATATCGTAATTGTTGCTTCACTGGTAACAGTTGTACAGTTCCTTATGCAGGCATATTTGCCTAGCTTATCAGCTGCCTTAGGTGTATACATTCCACTTATCGTAGTTAACTGTATCATCTTAGGACGTGCAGAGAGCTATGCTTCAAAGAATGGTCCTGTAGAGTCTATCTTTGATGGTATTGGTATGGGACTTGGTTTTACAGTTGGACTTACAATTATCGGTCTTATCCGTGAGATTCTTGGTGCCGGAACAGCATTTAACGTACAAATTTTTGGTGAATGGTTTACACCTATCACAATCTTTATTATGGCTCCTGGTGCATTCCTTGTGCTTGCATTCCTTGTAGCTGGTATGAACATTATCAGAAAGAAGATGGATGCAAAGGGAACTCCACTTGCAGAGCCTGCTGGCTGTCTTGCTGGCGACTGTGCTCATTGTGGCGCAGCTTGTCCTAGTGCAGCTAAGAAACCAGAAGTAAATGCTACAGAAGGAGGGGATAAATAATGAGTACATTCGCATCATTAGCATTAGTTGCGGTTGCTTCAGCTATCGTAAACAACGTAGTATTAAGCCAGTTCCTTGGTATTTGTCCATTCCTTGGTGTTTCTAAAAAAATTGAGACAGCTGCCGGAATGGGTGGAGCAGTAGTTTTCGTTATCGCTATTGCTACATTCTTTACACAGATTATTTATGGTGGAATCCTTGCAAATCCTAAGCTGCTTGCAATGGGAATTGACCTTACATACTTAAAGACTATTGTATTTATTCTTGTAATTGCTGCTTTAGTTCAGTTTGTTGAGATGTTCTTAAAAAAGAAAATACCTTCACTTTATCAGTCATTAGGTGTTTACTTACCACTTATTACAACAAACTGTGCAGTACTTGGTGTTGCACTTAACTCAGTTACAAACTATTCTGATATGGGATTTGGTATGTCATTGCTTTATAGTATGGTTTATGGAATCTTCACAGCTGTAGGATTCCTTATCGCAATCGTACTTATGGCTGGACTTCGTGAGAAGATAGAGTACAATGATATTCCAAAAACATTCCAGGGAACAGCAATTGTATTAATTACAGCTTGTCTTATGTCAATTGCATTCATGGGATTCTCAGGAATGATTTAGGAGGAAAAGAGATATGAATATTACTGCAATTATTGTAGCAGCCCTTGTTGTAGGCTGTGTTGGTATAATTCTTGGATTTTTCCTCGGAATATCTGGAGAAAAATTTAAGGTAGAAGTAGATCCTAGAGAAGAGGCTGTTTTAGGTGTTCTTCCGGGAAACAACTGTGGTGGCTGCGGATATGCCGGATGTTCTGGTCTTGCAGCTGCAATCGTAAAGGGTGAGGCTCCTGTAGGACAGTGTCCTGTAGGCGGAGACCCAGTAGCTGCCAAGGTTGCTGAAATCATGGGTGTTGAAGCTGGCGCAGGTGTTAAGAAGGTTGCATTTGTTAAATGTGCAGGTACCTGTGAGAAAGCAAATGTAGACTATGATTATTCAGGTGTGCAGGATTGTGTTGCTATGTCATTTGTTCCTAATGGCGGACCAAAGTCTTGTAACTATGGATGCTTAGGCTATGGCAGCTGTGTAAAGGCTTGTCCATTTGATGCAATTCATGTAGTAGATGGAGTAGCACAGGTAGATGTAAAGAAGTGTAAGGCCTGCAGCAAGTGTGTTGCTGCATGTCCAAAGCATCTTATTGAGTTAGTACCTTATGATGCAGCTCATATTGTAAGATGCAGCTCTAAGGATAAGGGCAAAGATGTAATGAAAGCATGTTCTGTTGGATGTATCGGATGTCACTTATGTGAGAAGAACTGTCCTTCAGATGCGGTTCATGTAATCGACAATATTGCATACATTGACCAGGATAAATGTACAGGATGTGGCATCTGTGCAGAGAAGTGTCCTAAGAAAATTATTTTATA
>ERZ1034946.510-NODE-510-length-18711-cov-6.983919_pt1 | contig 18711 bp, 14 predicted proteins | sample MGYA00520591_ERZ1034946 | MGnify/ENA primary metagenome ERZ1034946 (study PRJEB33766, sample SAMN09781753) | gut metagenome | biome: gut microbiome | host: Homo sapiens | place: Madagascar | study: EMG produced TPA metagenomics assembly of the PRJNA485056 data set...
ATACACTTCCCACTATCTGGGCATGTTCGGGACTTACACCCGTTAGAGCGCGCCCATGGCGCGCAAACCAAAAAAGCAACCGATATTACTCGATTGCCACTCTGTTACTCTTGCGAAACTATTCCTTTCTCGAAAAATTTGTAAATATTGCCTAAATGCTTTTGTTAACTTTTTCCTTCAAAAAACATTACAAATTGATAATTGACTTTTTGTAAATTATTGTTCTCAAGCTTCTATCAAAATAAAAAAGGGCTCCGGCCACTATCCAATGATAGCAACCAGAGCCTGACCGCCTTTACAATCGAGCTTAGCATAACTGCCCCTACTGTAAACATATTTTATTCTTCCATACAATTATATTTCATTAATTTGATATACATAATGAATCATGAAAATTTCAATTTCTCTTTAAGCAAACCATTTGCATTTCATAACAAAATTGACTGCATTATTGTAACCTGCTTTTCCGTAATATCTTTCATGCATTTCATCGTTCACTGCTTGTAACTCTACACAAGATGCACCTTTCTCTCTGACGCTCTTTTCTATAGCATCTAATAATTTACTCCCTAGCCCTTTGTTTTGATAATCTGCTGAAATAATAATTTCTTCCAATGTATATCCTACAATATCATCATATTGTTTAAAGAATCCCATAACAAACCCTATGGTATTTTCATTTTCATCCCGCATTATTAAGGAATATGAATCTATCATAGACAGCACTTGTTGAATTCTTTTTCCTGCGGTTTCTTCTGTCCAACAGCAATCTTCATGATTATTATAATAATCAATATATAATGGGAGAACGCTGTCTATATCACTCATATTCATTTCTGTAATTATCATACACTAACACCTTTACTTTCTACCAGTTAAATCAGAATTTGATGCTTCGCACCTAAGTTTCAAGTTTCCGAGCTACCGCATTGAGCGATTGAACTGGAATTCATTTTACTATTCGTTATAATTTCAGAACTGCGACAATCTCATCTCCATCCTTTTCCCCATTTTCCAGGAAACCAAATTCAGAATAGAGCTTTTTAGCTTTCGTATTTTCGAGCTCATAAGACAAGTAGCAGAATTCAGCCTCCCCACAAGGAAATGACCTTACAAACTCTAGTGCTAATCGAAGCGCTTCTTTCCCATAACCTTTGTTCTGATATTTCTCATCAATCATCAATCGCCAGATGCTGTAATTTCCATATGCAATATGCGGTGGATTTTCATAGTAATCATCCACATCATAACCTATCATTAAAAATCCTACCGGATCATCATTCTCGAAAATTTCAAAAGGAAAGGCATGTCCATTTCCAGTTACCGCTATATATGCCTCTATGATACTTAAATCATTTGGTGCGACAAATGATTCCTGATCTTTAGAAACACTCAGTTCTAATATATCCCAGATGTTTTTTGCATTTACTTTTTCTATTCTTATCATATTAGCAGATCCTCATTAGCAAGATTTCTTACTCTATCATTTGAAAAAATCTTAATGCCTCCACAATTGCATCCTCTTTCTTTTTTGGGCACTGTGGCTGCCTTGTGTTCTCCGACTTAGGCAAGTTGAAATTTTCTCCTAGCTCAACTCCATATTTCTTCTTAACTTGAGCAATATAAAGATTAGATACTTTCATCCCATCATTATGCTCTGCAACATATTTCTTAATTTCCTCATATGTAGCTTTAGTCTCTGCGCTAGTAGCATCAAGCTCATCCAAATCGATTTCTACTTCAAGATAATCATCCGCTTTTCGTTGGGACAAAAGAACAACCGTCTCCACATGCACGCTGTGCGCGAACTGATCAAAAACCTGTATCTTCCTAATCTCATACCCCCCTTGGCAGAGTATCTTCAAATCTCTCGCCAGGGTTGCCGAATCACAGCTCACATACACAATCCTATCAGGCGCCATCTTGAGCATGGTATCAAGACATCTTTCATCACAGCCCTTTCTCGGTGGGTCAACAACTATGACATCCGGGCGAAGCATATCCCTATTCCTGCCATCCCTGCACATCTTGGCATCTTCACCATTATTACCATCAGCAGAAATCATATCCGTTCCAGCATCTCCTGCTGCATTTGCGTAAAACTCAGGCAGGACTTCCTCTGCCTTACCCACAAAAAACTCTGCATTCGTAATGCCGTTTAATCTCGCATTATTCTTGGCGTCCTCAATAGCCTGTGGCACAATCTCCACACCATATACCTGTTTTGCCTTCTGCGATAGGAAGAGTGATATTGTTCCTATACCGCAGTACAAATCCCAGACACTTTCCTTTCCTGTAAGACCTGCAAACTCAAGTGCAGTGCTGTAGAGCTTTTCGGTCTGCTCAGGATTGACCTGATAGAAGGACTGAGGCGATATCTGATATTCGATTCCAAGTCCGGTCTCCTTAAAATCTGGATAGGTTCTGAGATGAATTGTATCAGATATATATGGCTGTCCCCAGATGCACTCTGTGCGCTTTCCAAGGATTACATTAGTTTTCTCAGTGTTCACATTGTAGGATACAGAGGTCATGCCGGGGATCTCAGACAGCTTCTCACACAATGAATCAGAAGCAGGCAGCGATTTGCCATTTATAATCAGGCAGACCATTATCTCCTTACTGGTGAAGCCAAATCTGATAAGCACATGGCGCACCAGTCCCTTATGGGTCTCTTCATTGTATGGCTCGATATGATTTTCCCCCATCCAGCTTTTTACTATATCAAGGATTTTTTCATTCTCCTTAACTCCCAGCAGGCAGTCTGTAACAGGGATTATGCTGTGTGTCCTTGAGGCATAAAAACCTGTGACCAGTTTTCCATTCCTGTCTTTTCCAACTGGGAACTGGGCTTTGTTTCTGTATCTGTAAGGCTTATCCATTCCCACAACAGGCTGCATGACAGAATCTATAAATTCAGGGTCAAAGCCACCTATTCTTATGATATTATTCCGCACCTTTTCATTCTTGAATTCAAGCTGCTTGTCATAGGAAAGTGCCTGTATCTGGCAGCCTCCACAGCTTCTGTGCAGTGGGCACTCTGCCTCAACGCGAAAAGTGGAAGGACTTTTAATCTCTTCCACTCTTGCATATCCATAGTTCTTTTTTAGCTTAAGGGCACGGGCTGTAATCACGTCACCAATCAGTGCGTCCTTTACGAAAAAGGTCATGCCATCATAATGTCCGATACCCTCTCCGTCTGTTCCCATGTCTGTAATTGTCAGTTCAAATAAATCGTTTTTATTCATAATTTACCTTTTGTTACACTCTCCCTGTTGAAGAAGATGTTATCTCTGACCGAGATATACTTGTTCTACGCAGATTTGTATCCATAAAGCGGTTGAAGCCCTGCCACTCCAGGTTATTCTCCGGCACGCTGCTTATAATCTCTTTAAAAGTCTCCATCTTTGCGTCAATATTGTCTGCAAAGCTTAAAGCTAAGGCCTCTATAAGTGCCGGTTTCTTTGGGGAACCATACTCCAGCTCGCCATGGTGGGCTAAAATACAGTGCTTTAATTCATTGGCAAGCACAACCGGGAATCCATCAATATTCTTGATTTCATCGCCTATCCACTCTGCTCCAATCATGATATGACCCAGAAGCTGGCCTGCGTCTGTATAGTCATTTTCCGGGAAGGTTGACAGCTCCTTTAATTTTCCCACATCATGAAACATAGCTGCTGTGAGAAGCAGGTCTCTGTTTAACACCTTATAATGTCTTGTAAAATAGTCACAGTTCTGTGTAACACTTAATGTGTGCTCCAGAAGTCCACCTACAAATCCGTGGTGTACACTCTTTGCTGCTGAGTGGAACTTAAATCTCTTTTCAAAATCCTCATCATCAAAAAACTTATGTAAAAGCTGGCTCAGATATGGATTCTTGATTGTAGCAATGATGTTTCTAAGTTCATTGTACATGGCATCCACATCATACTCGCTGACCGGGAGATAATCCTTTGGATCATACTCTCCCTCTGACACCTTTCTAGCTCTCTTGATTGAGCACTGCAAATTTCCCTGAAAGCTTGTGATGTCACCTGTTATTGCCACATAATCAAAAGCTTCAAATTCTTCTATTCCGACAGAACCCGGATCCCAGATTTTTGAATCCAGGGTTCCTGTCTTATCCTGTAAAATTACGTTATCGTATGGCTTTCCGCTCTTTGTCAATGCTGACTGTTTACTCTTTACCAGGTAAATGTCATTAATGCGCTCTCCCTCACGGAGAGTTGAAATGTATCTCATATTTCCTCCTACTTTATAACACCAGGCTCAACCTGACATTTTATTACTGAATAACCACTTGTACTCTGTCTCTTTACTTCTACTTCACAGCTCTCACCCGGTATAAGTGTCAGAAGCTTTTGACTGTATGCAGACATTGAGTTGATTTCCTCTCCATCCAGGGAAATAATAACATCACCAGTCTGGATGCCTGCAAGCATGGCTGGCGAGTCCATCTCCACTTTCTTGACATACACGCCTTTTGGCACAGTGTACTTGTCAGCTATCTTGTCTGTAACTGTTGTGCCGGATATTCCCAGATAAGGGATATCCTCTCCTGCCATGAGGAGATTTAACAGTTCACTCACCTCGGAAATTGCAACAGCTGTCAAGGTATTGCTGGCTCCTGCTGAGCTATAGTCCTGCATGATGAGTCCCACAATCTCTCCATTTACATTTATAAGTATTCCACTTCCGTTTTTGCTGCCCACAATATCTGTGGTAAATACAGAGTAGTTATTGTCCAGTGTTGTTATCTCATTCCCCCTTGAGGTAATAGAGCCCGACAAAATCGAATAGCTGGTTCCTAACGGACTGCCCAGCGCTATGACAATCTGTCCCTTTGAGACAGTGTTGGAATTTCCAATCTGGGCTACCGTAATGGCTGACAAAGTGGCACTGTCGAGCTGGCTCTTATCTACTGATAAAATCGCAATTCCCGTGTTGCCATCATATTTTTTGAGTTCTGCCTCTGCCGCTGCATCATTTATAAATGTTACACTTATTCTCTCAGCCTTTGAGATTGCCTTTTTCTCAGTAAGTATGAGCAGCTCGCCATTTTCATCTGCAACGATTGCTCCTGCTCCCTGTCCCTCTATCTCATAGGAATTATTAAACCAGTCTGTGTCACTCTGCACGCTGGTAATGGTTACAATTGATTTATTGGCAGCATTTCCGATGGCATAGAGCTCATTCTGGATGTGCTGGTAATCATCGACTGTAAGTTCATAGTCTACCTGTATTTCTGTCTCCGATTCTGTTTCTGCCTCTGTACTTTCTGAAGGCACCTCTGTCTCCGTCTCTGTTTCTGTCTCTTTTACTATAGCATCATCTGCCTCCAGAGGTTTGAGCTTTGGCCACAAAAAAGCAGCCACCAGACACGCCGTTATGGCAAACACCACACCGCAAGCTGCCGCAACCAGTAACCTGATTACAATTTTTCTTTTATTAATAGGCTTATCCTTGATTTTTTCTCTTACAAATTCTTCCATCTGTCAGTAAAAACTCCTTAACAACCTGTCTTTTTATTATATTCGCAAATAAGTTTGCTTGCAACTATTTTTACCTTTGCTAATGTCAGGCAATCCGTTATAATATTATCTGTATAAGAGAATATCATTGAAAGGCAGTTAATTGTGAATAAGAAAGTTTTAAAGACATTAGAATACAATAAAATACTGGACAGACTTGCTTCCTATGCAGCAAGCGAGGAAATTAAAAAAAGATGTCTGGAATTAGTTCCAGGCACAGATATAGATGAGATTAATGATTTGCAGAAAACCACTGCTGATGCATTGGGCAGGCTCTACAAGGACAGCAGCATCACTTTTGTTGGCATCCACAATGTACATGCCTCTCTGAAGCGCCTTGACATCGGCGGTGCATTAAACACCACAGAGCTTTTAAGAATCGGAAGTCTTCTGGAGGTTGCAAAGCGGGCCAAGGCATATGACCGCTCAGACAGGGTCGATGACAAAACTGACTCCCTGACTCCTTTTTTCACAGAACTTGAGCCCCTATCTCCTCTCCATGATGAGATAAGGCGATGCATCCTCTCAGAGGATGAAATAGCTGATGATGCAAGCCCTGCGCTTTTTAAAATCAGAAAATCCATCCGTGGCATGAATGACAGAATCCATGCCCAGCTCACAACAATCATGAATAACAGCACCACCCGGACATACTTACAGGATGCAGTTGTTACCATGAGGGATGGACGCTACTGCCTTCCGGTAAAAGCAGAGGCAAAGGGACAGGTTCCCGGCATGATGCACGACCAGTCCTCAAGCGGTTCAACACTTTTCATCGAGCCGATGGCTGTGGTGAACTTAAACAACGAATTAAAGGAGCTCTTTATCAAAGAGCAGGATGAGATAAATGTAATACTTGCCGACCTGTCAAACAGGGTTGCTGAAAACGCCATGGCGCTTGAGACCGACTATCAGGTGCTGTCAGAGCTTGACTTTATCTTCGCCAAGGCCAGCCTTGCAAAATCCTACAATGGTGTGGCTCCTGAATTTAACGAAAAGGGCATCATAAACATCCGCCATGGACGCCACCCTCTCTTAGATCCAAAGACTGTAGTGCCTATTGATGTCAGGCTTGGTGAGGAATACAAGCAGCTTATCATCACAGGACCAAATACCGGTGGTAAGACCGTATCTCTTAAGACTGTAGGACTCCTGACCCTTATGGGACAGGCTGGTCTTCACATACCGGCAGGAGACCGCTCCATGCTTGCGATTTTCCATGAAGTGTTTGCAGACATAGGTGATGAACAGAGTATCGAGCAAAGCTTAAGTACATTCTCATCTCACATGACAAACATTGTGCGAATCCTTGAAAAAGCAGATGACCAGAGTCTCTGCCTCTTTGATGAGCTCTGCTCCGGAACAGACCCTACAGAGGGTGCCGCCCTTGCGATTTCTATCCTTAACAAGCTGCACCAGTACGGAAGTGTCACCATGGCTACCACCCACTACAGTGAGCTGAAGGTATATGCCCTTTCTACTGACGGCGTTGAGAATGCCTGCTGTGAATTTAACGTGGAGACACTGAGCCCAACCTATAGATTATTAATTGGTATTCCAGGAAAGAGTAATGCTTTTGCCATATCTCAAAAGCTGGGCTTAAGTGAAAACATCATTGAGGATGCCCGTACCAGAATAAGCGACAAGGATATTGATTTTGAAGATTTAATCTCTAACCTCGAAGCAAGCCGCCAGACCATTGAGAAAGAACAGCTTGAAATCAACCAGTACAAAGCTGAAATTGAGACTCTTAAGAAGCAGCTTGAGAGCAAGCAGGAGCGCCTCGACCAGAACAAGGAAAAGATTCTGCGCGAGGCAAATGAGGAAGCCTACAAGATATTAAAAGAAGCCAAAGACTTAGCTGATGAAACCATCCGCAATTTCAACAAATATGGTCAGGGTCAGGCACCTATGAGCCAGATGGAGAAGGAGCGTACAAATGTCAGAAACAAGCTGTCTGAGAAGGAAAAATCCATTTCCGGGCTCAAAAAACAGAACAAAGCACCTAACCACAAGGCGCCTAAGAAGCTGCGCATAGGAGATTCTGTACTGGTTCTTTCCATGAATCTCAAAGGAACTGTACACACACTGCCAAACGCCAAGGGGGATTTGTATGTCCAGATGGGAATTCTCCGTTCCCTCGTAAACATCAATGACCTGGTGCTTGTGGAGGATGCAGATTCGTCTCCTGCTAAAAAATACGGCGGCGGTGGCAGCAAAATCAAGATGAGCAAGGCTATGAATGTTTCATCCGAAATCAATCTGATTGGCAAGACAACCGATGAAGCAATCGCTCTTCTGGACAAGTACCTGGATGACGCCTATATCGCTCACATTGCATCTGTCCGTATCGTCCATGGTAAGGGAACTGGTGCCCTGAGAAAGGCTGTACATCAGTATTTAAGAAGACAGAAACATGTTAAGGAATTTCACCTCGCTGAGTTCGGTGAGGGTGATGCAGGTGTAACAATCGCCAAGTTTGAATAAAAGGGGAGTATACAATGGCAATCAAACAAAAAATTCTAATCGTAGATGACGACAACAATATCGCAGAGCTTATATCTCTGTATCTCACAAAAGAGTGCTATGACACCAAGATTGTAAATGACGGCGAGGAAGCCCTTAATGCCTATGAGCATTATAACCCGAACCTCATCCTCCTTGACCTGATGCTTCCGGGCATAGACGGCTATCAGGTATGCAGGGAAATCAGGACAAAATCAAATGTTCCAATTATTATGCTATCTGCCAAGGGTGAAATCTTTGACAAGGTGCTGGGACTTGAGCTTGGGGCAGATGACTACATTATGAAGCCCTTTGATTCCAAGGAACTGGTAGCCCGCGTCAAGGCTGTGCTGCGCCGCTTTACGCCGGTCAAAGCCGACACAGCCACCACTGTCGAGCTTAAATGCGTAGAATATCCTGGACTGACTGTAAACCTGTCCAACTATTCTGTAACCTACAACAATCATCCTGTTGAGATGCCTCCAAAAGAGCTTGAACTCTTGTATTTTCTCGCTTCGTCTCCAAATCAGGTATTTACCAGAGAACAGCTCCTCGACCATATCTGGGGCTATGAATATATAGGCGATACCAGAACCGTGGATGTGCATGTAAAGCGGTTAAGAGAAAAAATAAAGGACACAGGCAACTGGAGCATATCCACTGTCTGGGGAATCGGATACAAATTTGAGGTAACTGAATGAGGAAATCAATCTATATAAAGCTGCTTTTAAGCTATGCGGTATATGGAATCGTTGCTTTTATAGTCATATGTACTTTTACCCAGTATTCAACCCTGAAATATATGCAAAAAAGGGAAGCCCAGAGACTATACCGCGAGTCCGCCCTCATAGCGGCTGACTATGCAGCTGAATATTATAAAAATTCTATTACATTGGACGATTTTCAAAAGCATATGGAAATAGTCTCTGACTATCTCTCTGCGGATGTCTGGATAGTGGATAATGCGGGAAATATTCTGGTTGACTCAAGTGATTCAACTGTGATGAACAAGGCTGCTGACGCGGACTATGAGCACATCGACAATTTCGATATTGCGGATTTTGGAAATACCTACAGCAGCATTGGAGATTTCTATGGATATTTTGATGAAGATACACTGTCTGTATTTTCACCCATTACGATATCATACAAAAATCGTGGATATGTGTTAATCCACAAGCCGATATTCACTATAGTAAGCGGTTCGGACGGATTTATAAACATATCTTTCTACACTGTAATGATTGTGTTTATACTAGCCTTTTTGCTGCTTGTTATTTTTACCTATTCTATCTACAGGCCGCTGCGCAAAATCACAAAGGCTGCGCAGATTTATGCCAAAGGTGATTTTACCCACAAGATAGATGTAAACGCAAACAATGAGCTGGGATATCTCGCCAACACCTTAAACTATATGGCGACGGAGCTTGACACCTTAGAGGAAGACCAGCGAAAGTTCGTGTCAAATGTGTCTCACGATTTCCGCTCTCCACTTACCTCCATAAAAGGCTATGTTGAAGCAATATTGGATGGCACCATCCCGGTTGAAATGCAGGACAAGTACTTAAACATCATCCTGTTTGAGACAGAAAGGCTTAACAAGCTCACCAAGAGCCTTCTGGATTTGAACCAGTTCGGACATCATGGCATCCGTCTGGATCTGGCTGATTTTGACATAAACAACATGATACGAACCACAATTATGACCTTTGAGGGAAAATGCCGGGAAAAAGGCTTATCCTTTGATTTGGTATTGACTGGTCAGGAGCTCTTTGTAAATGCAGATATGAGCAAAATCCAGCAGGTGCTCTACAATCTGATTGATAATGCTGCCAAGTTTTCTAATCCTGATTCAGTAATCAAGATTGAAACAATCATCAAAAATGAAAAGGTCTTCATCTCTGTCAAGGATTCCGGTGTGGGTATTCCTGCTGACAGCCTCAATAAGATCTGGGAGCGCTTCTACAAGACTGACCCATCCCGTGGCAAGGATAAGAAGGGCACAGGACTTGGGCTTGCTATTGTGAAGGAAATCATACAGGCACATAAGCAGAATATCAATGTTGTCAGTACGGAGGGGGCTGGAACTGAATTTATATTTACCCTGGCGCTTTCCAGCCGGGAGAATGCGTGATAGAAATAAGCAGGCTGTAAGAATCAGCCTGCTTATTACTTTTTATACTTTACTTGTATATTCAGCCCGTTCACTTTCTGGAATCTTAAGAACATCCATCGCCTGCTCCATACTCAAGTTTAGCGATTCCATTATGTTATGTATGGCTTCACACTGCGCTTCTCGTTTTCCTTCGATTTTTCCTTCATTTTTGCCTGACTCCCTTAATTCATCCCAAAACGTACACATTTTTTGTTCACCCACTTTCTTTTTATTAACCTGTAGATTAGTTGTTGCTACAATTACATCAATTACTTTTTCATCTATATTTCTGTCTGATTCGTATTGCCTAAGCTCCTGAATCTTTTGATCCATAGTTTTTCCATTATCATATACTATAGACATTACTGTGAATAAATCCACATTATACTGATTGTGAAACAGCAAATGACTATCCCTCATCTGTATTATGTTTATCGGATAGTTTCCCACAAAACTTTTAATCCTGTCTGGAATTACCAACATATCATACAAGCTTTTGGGTCCATCCCAATCTTTTTCTCCATAATACAACACAAGTGTTATCACTGGCAAGAATTTATCGGTCTTTCTTATACCGGATAAAAACTCATCATCTTTAAGTTTTATATTACTTTTCTTATAATAATTCTTCCTGTCATTATACTGTTTATTATAGGAATAATGGTCATAACCCATTACTCGTATCGGCATGGCATAATGTATGCCCTCCTGATTTTCGATTGCCAGAAGCACATACTCAACGCCATTATACTTTTTCGCAATCTTAATCACGTCTCTGGCGCCTCTTATGCTTTCCTTCACCTCTCCAATCTCAACTACATCAGAAGTGTCCGTGTCCAGTTCCTCCAATTCATCTGATTTGATAACCTGCTCGCCATTGTACAAATACGCATTAAACAGGTCTGCAAATGTTTCATTCTGCCTCCAGTAAACCTTATCAGCAGAATCCGGTTTGACTTTGTCCTTTGTCAACGTAAAATACCCTCCTTGTGATAATCAAATTAATAGTTCCATATTCAGTTGTGGTTTTGTAAATAAAGCATGAATTTCGATTCTAATAATTTGTAATAAATTGATTTAGATTTGTGTGCCCGTGGCACTTGATATGAAAATATGCTTTGAAATGAGTTTATCACTTCAAAGCATATTTAGCAAGTTAATTAATTCAGATAATAAACACTGCCTTTAGCATCATATACCTTGGCATTCGGTGCAAAATGGTCTACCTCACTCACATCTGAATTTTTATTATCCGTATCTGTTGACTCGTCACTGCCCTTTCCAGTATCTACAGCATCATCATTTGCTGAACCAGCACCTGTCGAATCATCTGAGCTATCGTCATTTGCTGAATCATTATCTGAAGAATCAGCATCTGCTGGACTATCTCCTGCTTCGTCTTTATCAGAAGCATTCTTGTCCAGACTGCCAGAAGCTGTAACTGCACCGCTCTGTGCTTTCGGTATTTCATCAACAATAGCAGTTCCATCATCATTTATAGTGCCATTATATAGGTCATACTCAAAGGTGAAGCCCTCAGATGTCTCCACACTCAGATATACTCTCACTGAGCAGTCCGCACTCACATCAAATGACTTCTTAAGCTCAACCTCCCCTGCAACTGTGGCCTGGCTTCCGGAATCAAGTATGGCATTTCTATCCATTGATAGAGCATTTATCAGGTCAATTCTCTCACACTCTTCTACCTTATCGCTGGTCTTGCTAACAGTTCCTGAGGTTTTACTATCATCTGACTTGTCCTTGGAATCAGCATCATCCTCGTCTATCTCAGGATTATAGCCCGTTCTCTCAACTATCAGGTCAAATGCCTGTATGCCATATTTTCCAGTATTGAGGTTCACATCATTTGAGGTGTTAAAGACCAGCTTGCCATCACTAAAGGTTGGTGCCTCAGCCATTTTTCCACTGACTACATTACTGAATTCTTCCTGTATTCCCTCGTAGTCAGTTCTGACTTCCGTTGCCCGGCTCTCTCCATCCACAAATAAAAATGTCAGATTTCCCTTGTAGGATTCACTGAGTGGTAAAGTCACATCTCCGACAAATTTAATTCCATCCAGTTCAAGGGGATACTCATTGGCTCCAAAATATACACTTACCTGTGTAGTTTCCGTATATTCCTTTGGCACAACAGACACATGTACAGTATATGTCTCTGCTTCAAAGTCCGTATCTATCACATCCACGCTCCAGTTTTCAACCTTGCTGGCTTCCTCCTCCAGTGTGGCTTTGATATTGCTCTGTAAATTAGACATATCTGTTACCAGTATGTCAGTGTTATCCTGAATGTATGAAATTGTATTTGTCAAAGTTTCCACCCTTGTGTGTAAAAATACAGTGGCTGCACCAAGCGCAGCCACCACTATTACGTCAAGAGCGATTAAAACAATAGCACTCTTTTTCATTCATTATGCCTCTTTTATTCCTCAGGTTTAACGATTGCAATGTGTACATCATCAAGCTGCTTCTGCTCTACAGCCGCAGGTGCGCCCATCATTACATCCATTGCATTCTTGTTCATTGGGAATGGAATAATCTCTCTGATGCTTTCCTCTCCACAGATTAACATAATCATTCTGTCTACTCCAGGAGCGATACCAGCGTGTGGTGGTGCTCCATAGCAGAATGCATTGTACATTGCAGGGAATTTTGCCTTTACATCATCCTCGCCCAAGCCTACAAGCTTGAATGCCTCAATCATGATTTCAGGGTCATGGTTACGGACAGCTCCTGATGAAAGCTCTACTCCGTTACATACGAGGTCGTACTGGTAAGCAAGAATCTCAAGCGGCTCCTTGTTATTAAGCGCATCCATTCCGCCCTGTGGCATAGAGAATGGGTTATGGCAGAACTCAAGCTCTCCTGACTCCTCACCGATTTCATACATTGGGAAGTCTACAATCCAGCAGAACTCATATGTATCCTGCTTCATATGTGAAGGTGCTGCTGCACCCAGTAATTTTCTTAAAACACCGGCAGTCTTCTGGGCTGCAAGCTTCTTGCCTGCTGTGAGTCCGATAAAATCGCCCGGCTTAAGGTTAAGCTTATTTTTAACCTCATCTTTTCTCTCCTGAAGGAACTTAGCGATTCCTCCAACCAGCTCACCGTTTTCATCAACCTTGAACCAGTAAGCCTTGTTGGCTGTAGCAACCTCTACCTCAGCACACATTGCATCAATCTGCTTTCTGGTACCTGTGTAGCCGTCACATACAACAGCCTTTACTGTCTGTCCCTCGAATGGTCCGAATCCACAATCAGCGAGAAGCTCTGTTGCATCCTGAAGGATTAAGTCAATACGGAGGTCCGGCTTATCAGAACCATACTTATCCATAGCCTCAAGATATGGGATTCTCACAAATGGAGCCTGTGAAGCTGTGTGATATACACCATGCTCTGCAAATACAGGTGGAAGAACCTCCTCAACTACTGCAAAGACATCCTCCTGAGATGCAAATGACATCTCCATATCAAGCTGATAAAACTCTCCTGGTGAACGGTCTGCTCTGGCATCCTCGTCACGGAAGCATGGTGCAATCTGGAAATACTTGTCAAATCCAGAAGCCATGAGAATCTGCTTGAACTGCTGTGGAGCCTGTGGAAGAGCATAGAACTTTCCAGGATGATTTCTTGATGGTACAAGATAATCTCTTGCTCCCTCTGGTGATGAACATGTAAGGATTGGAGTTGTAATCTCCATAAATCCAAGTGCTGTCATTCTCTGGCGGAGCTCAGCAACAATCTTGCTTCTGAGCACGATATTTTTCTTTACCTCTGGATTTCTGAGGTCAAGGTAACGATACTTGAGACGGGTATTCTCATCAGCATCCTTTGACTGGTTAATCTCAAATGGAAGTGCATTGTAACGGCATTTTCCGAGTACATTGACAGCTGTTGGAACTACCTCAATCTCTCCTGTTGGAAGCTCGGCGTTCTTGCTTGAGCGCTCACGAACCTCTCCAACAACCTGAATGGTAGACTCCTTATTAAGCTCATCGATAACATTCATCATTTCCTCTGTTTCGATGACAATCTGTGTTGTTCCATAAAAATCTCTGAGGATTAAGAATCCCAGATTTTTGCTTACTTTACGGATGTTCTCAAACCATCCTACAAGTGTAACCTGCTCCCCTGCATTTGCAAGACGAAGCTCGCCACAGTTGTGTGTTCTTGACTGTGTCATTTTGTTTTGCTCCTTATATATCATATTTTATATTAATTTACTCGCCAACCGAAGCTGCCTGTGGCAGGTTTTATGTATGCCTGACAACTTAAATCGCAAGTGTTAAAAATTTTAGCTGCTTACAAAGATTATTTATTGAAAAACTCAACAAACTCCTCATATCCGTCCTTCTCAAGCTGCTCTTTCTGGAATTTCTTGTTTTTGTTCATTCTGACAACAAGCACCTGCTGCCCATTGGCTCTTGCCTCTGATGCCTGTTTCATAACATCCACAAGCTTGTCCGCAGGATATTTTTTCTCAACAAGATAAGCGACCTTCTTTGGACTCTCCGGAATCTTGAAGCCACTCTCCATAAGAAGGAGGATGATTCTCTCAAAACCAATTGAGAAACCACAGGCTGGCACATCATTTCCGGTAAACTTGCCAATCATCTTGTCGTAACGTCCACCGCCACCGCAGGCTGCACCCAGCTCAGGCATGGCAATCTCAAAGATTGTACCTGTGTAGTAGCTCATACCACGAACAAGTGTAGGGTCAAATACAAGGTTGAACTCAGCTCCCTTTGTGGCATTGACAGCAGTTGCTATCTCTGTCATATTTGTAACCACTTCTTCGTCCAGATATTCTCCCAGAGTATTCTTTAAAAGCTCTACTCCCTCTGCCACATCCTTCTTGTCCTGTAAAAGTGCAAAAAGGTTCAGATATTTGTCAATTGACTCCTGTGGATAGCCATTCTTTGCCAGCTCCTCAGATACGCCCTCGACTCCAATCTTGTCCATCTTGTCAAGAGTGATGAATACGCTGTCATAGTCCTCCTCAGCAAAACCGCTGTAGGCAGCCATTGCCTTGAGGATTCTTCTCTCGTTTATTCTAATCTCAAAGTTTTTGAATCCCAGACGTCCAATTGTTGTAGTTGTGGCTGTGATAAGCTCTATCTCAGCAAGATTGCTTGGTTCGCCTAAAATATCAATATCGCACTGTGTGAACTGTCTGTAACGTCCTCTCTGTGGGCGGTCAGCTCTCCACACGCTTCCCATCTGTAATGCCTTAAATGGTGAAGGAAGGTTGTTTGCATTGTTTGAATAAAAACGCGAAAGTGGAACTGTAAGGTCATATCGCATACCAAAGTCTACTATGTCAGCCTCTTCCTTTGCGTTCTCTAAATCCAGCTTCTCTCCTCGCTTCATTACCTTAAAGATAAGCTTTTCATTTTCTCCTCCCTGCTTGTTGGAAAGGTTTGCTATGTTTTCCATGCATGGTGTCTCTATCGGTGTAAATCCAAAGCTGCGATATGTGTCCTTGATTACGTTTGTGACATAATCACGGATTTCCATCTCAGCTGGTAATATATCTTTCATGCCGTTTACAGGCTTTTTGCTTAATGCCATCTGACTTCCTCCATCTGATTTTTTGTATACCACTAGCCATTATAATCTGTTTTTCTGCGAGAATCAATCCCAGAGGTGGGGTATATTTGATTTTTGTTTGCCTGTATTCGTTGTATAGACATGCTATGTCGTGATGATTGCAAAGCTATTGTTAGTAATGTGGATGATATCAAAAACTACACACCTATCGGTATGTAGTTTTTAACTATTCGTTATTGCATCGAATACTATTCTTTCTAAATACTCTTTCTTTGATAAATTACCCAAATACTAATCCAATGCTTTATTTTTCCTCAAACAGCTTCTGCTTCCTCTCAATCATCTCATCAATCCTATCTATATACTGTCCCACATCCTTGACATTCTCACATCTCTCGATTCTGTGTGTGCCATCCGGATTAGGCTCAGCCCAGACACGTTTCGTAGAAGCCCCGGCTCCGCACGCCACGATTGTCTGTTTCTCCTCCATAATAAGGATATTGTATACACCAGCCTTGCCTGCCTTGGCATAGCCCACATTCTCCATATTGCCAGCCATGCCCTTCTGGCGGTAAAGGTAATATGGCTCAAGCCCTATCTCCTTACAGTATTTCTCACAGACACTCATATGCTCCTGAGTATTCACCATCTGCATATCCTGATATCTGTCCTTAAAAATAGTCAGGCGGGCGGCTCTCTTTATAGCCAGCGAATGGATTGTCACATTGTCCGGGTTAAGCTCCTTTATGACCTCCATGGTGTGCTTCACGTCATCAATGCTCTCCTCCGGAAGTCCCATGATTAAATCCATGTTTATATTATCAAAGCCCAGCTCTCTTGCCAGCTTAAAGCTCTCAATTGTGTCCTCTACAGTATGGTGTCTGCCGATTATATCCAGCGTCTCCTGCTTCATGGTCTGTGGATTTACCGAGATACGGCTGATTCCGTTTTTCTTCAGAGCCATAAGCTTTTCTCTGGTGATAGAGTCAGGACGTCCTGCCTCAACTGTAAACTCCAGACAGTCCTTCAAGTCAAAGCTGCACCTTATTTTCCTTATCAGCCTGTCAAGCTGGTATGGTTCAAGAGTGGTCGGTGTGCCGCCGCCTATATAGATTGAGTTGAGCTTCTTGTGATAAAATTTCTGTGCTGTGTAATCAATCTCTTTTTCAAGCGCATCCAGATACCTGTCTACTGATTTACGCCATACGCCAAGGGGGTAGGATGTAAATGAGCAGTAGGCACAGGTGCTTGGGCAGAATGGTATGCCTATATACAGGCTGTAACCATTGTCATAGTCCACCTTGTCTAAGAGGGCTTTCTCCCTCTTTGCTATATCCACAGAAAGCTGTGCCTTCTCGTCACTTGCCAGATAGACATCCTTCATATATCGGAAAACCTCATCATCTGTGGCTCCTTCATCCAGAAGCTTCATGGCTATTTTGGTAGGTCTGATTCCTGAAAGGGTTCCCCATGGAAGCTCCCTGCCAAGCCCTGTTGACACCATCTTGTAAAGCTCCTGCTTTAAGACATTTTTCTTTTCCTTGCGGTCGAGCCCTTCAGTCTCGCAGAAGCTGTATACTGATGTCGGCTCATCCCCCCTGCTCCATAGGAGTTCGATTCTCTCATGCTCTCCTGCTGCCTTACCCGCATCTGCTTCTTTGCTGCAGACATTCTGCACGCCTGCTTCTGTATTATGAGCTTCATTTTCCTTAGCTTCTACATCTTCATCACTTCCACCTATAAAGCGAATCTCAAATCTGTGGCTTGCCCCCTCAAAATCAATCTCCGTATCATCTGTTATCAGATGGCTGGTACAGGCAAGATTTTTGCTTTCGGAGAAATTCGCCGGCTCCCTGTAATACATCTGTATGTCTTCCTTTGGGAAAAACTCCTTGAGAAGTGAGTGTACATCATATTCAAAATCTGGTTTATTAAACGTAACTATTATCATAAGTAAGGGTTATACATCCTCTCATTTTCAATACTTGTAATATCATTGTGTCCCGGATAAACAGTGGTTCTGTCTGGAAGTGCCATAAGCTTTTCCTTCACGCTCCGCACAAGGTCTGACATGCTGCCCTTTTCAAAGTCCGTCCTGCCGATTGACATACAAAAAAGCGAATCTCCTGTGAAAACCACATCTTCATATGGGAAGTAGTAGCAGCAGCCTCCCGGTGTGTGTCCCGGTGTAAAAAGCACTCTTATATGAAAGCCCGCTAAGTCTATTTCCTGCTCATCCTTTAAAAATTCATCAGCCGAGAAAATCAGCTTTTCTCCCATCATCCAGCTTGCATTTATCTGCGGATTCTCAAGTGTCTCCCTTTCCCCCTCGTAGGCATATATCTTTATTCCAAAGGCATCTGCCAGCTCTCTGGCTCCTGTGGCATGGTCAAAATGCCCATGGGTCAGCAGGATTGCGACAGGCTTCAAGCCATCTGCTTTTGCCTTTTCCGCAAGCTTATCTGCGCTGGCACCCGGGTCTATTATAATCGTTTCCTTTGTATCTTCATTTATTACAAAGTAGCAGTTGGTCTGTACCGGTCCTACTACATACTGATTTATTTTCATATTGTTCAACCTCATCCTCTCTTTTTTGCAGCTTATTCACAATACCAACCGAACCTGCCACCATTAACCTATATCAATACACAAGTGTCAGAAACCACCGACTTTCTAGCCGGTGGTTCTCTCTACGTCAATAACACTATCTATCTGTCTTATTTTTTCAACAAGGCTTCCAATCTGCTGGCTTCCTTTTATGTTAAAGAATACCTCAATTGTGGCTATTCCCTGCTTGCTGGTCTTTGAATTAATGGAATTGATATTGATTTCCTTTTCCATAAAAACCTTGGAAATATCTACCAGGAGTCCTGACCTGTCGTTACAGAATATCTTAAGCTCTGCCTGATACTCTGCTGTATCATTATTGAATACATCCTCCTGCCATTC
>ERZ1034946.516-NODE-516-length-18508-cov-7.437869_pt1 | contig 18508 bp, 12 predicted proteins | sample MGYA00520591_ERZ1034946 | MGnify/ENA primary metagenome ERZ1034946 (study PRJEB33766, sample SAMN09781753) | gut metagenome | biome: gut microbiome | host: Homo sapiens | place: Madagascar | study: EMG produced TPA metagenomics assembly of the PRJNA485056 data set...
TTGAAATGACGGAGTCAGAGTCCGTTGCCTTACCATTTGGCGATGGGCCAATGTCGTATCAACAAATGACATTATACATTTATGGCATAGCAGTGTCAAGAAGTTTTTGCAAAAATTTCCTTTAAAAAATGACAATCTGACCATCACATTCTGCAAACACGATATCCTCTCCCCATTCTGTCCGAGCGGAGCCGTTGGTGGCTTCTGTAATTTTTTTGATAACACTTTCCTTACTATCTGCCGGTATGACAGCATGTATAGTCACAAGCTCTGTGTACTCTGTTTCTTCTATAATAATATTCTCGCTGGCAAAGAGATATTGCAGCCTGCCAAGCCCGGTGTAGTCGGTTATCACTGCCAGCCGTTTTCCTTTTTGCTTCACAATGATTTTGCTGGCAGCCAGTCCTGCCTTGACCGCCTCCTGATAAGCTCTCACCAATCCGCCGGTTCCCAGCAGCACACCACCAAAATATCTGGTGACAACCACTGCCACATTTGTTATACCCTCCTTTAAAAGCACATCCAGCATCGGACGTCCTGCGGTCTGAGCCGGCTCTCCGTCATCTGAGCACCTGTTAAATTCCTGACGCTCTCCGATTACAAAAGCCGAGCAGTTATGTCTGGCATCCCAGTATTTCTTTTTCATCTCATTTATAAAGGCTGCGGCTTCCTCCTCGCTCTCAACCGGACGAACCGTGGCGATAAAACGTGACTTCTTTTCGACAATTTCATCCTGCCCGCCTTCATATACTGCCTTATATCCATTAATATTAGTCTCTGACACTTGTTACTCCTACTATATCTTGTACTTTTCATATGATTTTTAATCTCTCATACAGCTTGTGCATAATACTGTACAATCCTACATAATCCTATCACAGATTTGATATTAATTCCATCTTTTGTTATAATAGCTTAGAGTGCATTTTCTGCACTCACGCACAAATAAGGTATATATCTTTATAAGGAGGCCTATATATGAATTACGGCAAAAATGCTACAAAACGCCGAGTTCAGAAGCTTGACAAAAAGAGTACAAAGGTCAGACATAAGTTTGGCGTTATCTTTTGGAAATGCATTCTGGTTCTTGTAATTATAGTCGGTGTTGTAGGCATTAGTTCAGGAGTTGGTGTTATGAAGGGTATCATCGACTCTGCTCCGGATATCTCAGAAATTGATGTCACCCCAACAGGATATTCTTCAACAGTCCTGGCAAGTGATGGTACAGAGATATCTACACTGGTTGCATCAGGTGCCAACCGTAAGTATGTTACTATTGATGAAATCCCGCAGTCTCTGCAGGATGCCTTTGTCGCAATTGAGGACGAGCGTTTTTACGAGCACAACGGAATCGATATGCAGAGTATCCTCCGTGCCGCTGCTACGGGTATTGCTCACGGATTCCATTTCAGTCAGGGTGGAAGTACCATAACCCAGCAGCTCATCAAGAACAACGTGCTCACAACCTGGACAAGCGAGTCATCCTTTATTGAGAGTCTACAGCGTAAGATTCAGGAACAGTATCTGGCTGTGGAGCTTGAGAAAAAGGTAAATGACAAAAAGTGGATTCTTGAAAACTACATGAATTCCATCAATCTGGGAGCCAACACACTTGGTGTACAGGCTGCTTCCGAGAAATACTTCGGCAAGGACGTATCAGAGCTTACATTATCAGAGAGTGCTGTAATCGCCGGAATCACACAGAATCCAGCTAAGTACAACCCAATCACTCATCCGGACCAAAATGCCGAGAGACGTGAGCGGGTTCTGAACAACATGTTGGAGCAGGGCTATATCAGCCAGAGTGAATATGATGAAGCCATGGATGATGATGTGTATGACCGTATATCCGAGCACAATGCAGTGGACGATACCAGCATCAACTCCTACTTTGTGGATGCGCTTATCGATGATGTATTTTCAGACCTGATTGACAAGGGCTATTCAGAAACAGAAGCCTACAAGATGATATATCAGGGTGGTCTTACAATTCAGTCAACACAGGATCTGGAATTGCAAAAAATCTGTGATGAAGAAGCTAACAATCTGGATAACTATCCAACCACTCCAAAGTATTCATTCACTCTGTATTTTCAGGTAAAGTCGTCTGATGGCACACTGACAAGCTACTCAAATCAGACTATGCTTTCTTATTATAAGAAGGCTACAAACAATGAGGATTATTCTATTAACTTTGACACTGAAGACGAATGCTATGCGGCTATTGACCAGTACGAGCAGGATGTCTTAAATCCAGGGGATGAGATTGTAGAAGGTTCAGAATATGTCACTATAACCTTACAACCACAGATTGCTCTCACACTTATGGATCAGAGCACTGGCGAGGTAAAAGCCATGGTCGGTGGTCGTGGTGATAAATCCGGAAACAGGACCTGGAACCGTGCAACCGACACCTGTCGTCAGCCTGGTTCTACCTTTAAGATTATCGGATGCTACGCTGCTGCCTTAGACGCAGGCGGACTTACCCTTGCATCAGTTCAGGATGATGCACCATTTACAGTCGGCAGCAAGCAGTTCCACAATTATGATAATTCTTACCGTGGATATACAAACCTGCGTACAGCTATTACAAATTCTATCAATATCGTCACTGTAAAAACCTTACAGGAAATCGGTGTGGATTTGGGCTATGAATATGCAGAAAACTTTGGTATCACAACCCTTACAGATACAGACAAGAACCTTTCACTTGCGCTGGGTGGTCTGACCAAGGGTGTTACAAATATCGAGCTGACAGGAGCCTATGCAACTATCGCAAACGGCGGTACCTACTTAGAGCCAAAGCTTTACACAGTAGTATATGACCATGATGGAAATGTGCTTCTTGACAAGTCAGATACTCAGGATACCAGACAGGTCCTTAAGGATACAACAGCCTGGTTACTGACAGATGCCATGAAAGATGTAATGACTTCCGGTACAGGTACAAGGGCTTACTTTGGTTCTACTATGGCGCAGGCCGGTAAATCTGGTACAACAACCAGCAACAGAGACTGTCTCTGGGCTGGATATACTCCATATTACACCTGTGTAGTCTGGGGTGGCTATGATGATAACTCAAAGCAGGCAGGTTCAAATACCACCTATCCAAAGAACATCTGGAAGGCTGTAATGAGCCGTGTTCATGAAGGACTTGAGTACAAGGATTTCCCTACACCAAGTGGCATAACCTCTGCAACTGTATGCTCAAAGTCAGGACTTCTTCCTATTGAGGGCACCTGTGATTCAGACCCAAGAGGTTCAATGCTCATTACTGAGTATTTTGATGCAAGCACAGTCCCTAGTGATTTGTGTGACCACCATGTTACACTTACTATATGTAATGACACCGGCACTCTGGCAAATGCATACTGTCCAAATACAACTACCAGCGTATATATCGTTGGTGGTGAAGAGGGAACCGCTGATTCAGATTATCTGGCGAGAGAAGACTTGCTAAACAGCCAGTGTACAATACACAATGCAGGCTCTGTCGCACCTGCAGAACCAACAACTACAGACACGACAACAAGCAGTACGGGTTCAGTTAATTCCGGCACGAATGGAAACGGAAACGGAAATGGAAATACAAATGGTGGCTCAACGGATACTCCAAAGGAGACCTATCCAAACTACAATCCGACAACGGATACCTATGTGGTTGACCCTACTGTTACAAGCTTCCCTTACTACGATTCAGTCTACAAGCAGTGGATTGACAGTAACGGTAAGATTACTACAGCACCACCAGACTCAGGAACTTCAACAAATCCCCAGTGATGCATGGCAGCTGGCAAAGCTTTTATAACATACTCTGGTATACAGAGAACCTGCCACCAGCAGCTTCTATTGCATACTCTGGTATAGAAAAGGCGGCTATCAGTTAATACGATAGCCGCCTTTATTATTTACCTACTTATTGTTTTTGTATGTGCAGTTTTGCTGCCGCACCCCTATACCTTACTTGGACGCATTATAATCATCCTCTGTTGCATAGATAACATTTCTATCTGAATAATCAAGATCTGTCACTTCAAAGAAAGTCTTTCCCTGATTAAGTTCAACCTCTGTACCATCCTTATAATAGTAATGTGTCGGCTCTCCGTTGCCATCACAGGTCCAGGTTATATCTACAGCCTTGCCATTTGTGATGTATTTTCCTTTGCCTCCTGTAAGTGTACCGATGTCAACTCTGTCGTGATTCTGCTCATCAAAGTAAGCATCTACTGTACATTCCTGAATGATGATATTCTTCACAGCAACCTGGGAACCATCAATACCATCTACCTGTGGCTCACCAAACTGGTATCTGTAATAGAGTCCATCCTCTTCATTGTATACAAACCATGGCTTTGGATGTGCCTGGTATGCTACTACAACTGCTGCATCCTCTCCATCATCAAGAGTTACTTCATTATCATCGTCCTTGTTAAAATTAAGGGCTCCAGCATAGCTTGCGTCATGCTCTGTAGCATAGCCAAGCTTTTCTATAATACTGTCAATATCCTCTGATGATGTACTTAAGTTATGTGGAGACTTTCTGTCTGAGCTTCTATATGTGAATCCTGACTTAATACGGGCATCACAGTTATCAACTAAGCCCAAATCCAAAATATTGTTATAGGTCTCAATCGATCCGCCACAATGTACATATATTGCATCATAGGCAATTGCTGTATAGGCAAAATACTCACGGGAGCTTCGTACACTTCCGATTCTGTCCATTCCACTGTAATCCGAATACAGGGCGAGAAATCTTGTAATTCCTCCCTCTACAGGGAACTCATATATAACATCTGCCCGTGTGATTCCATAGGATGGCATAGCTGACTGCGTATTTTCTATCATAATTCCTACTGGTCTCTTGCTGGCTTCCTCCTCTGTTGCCGGCAGTCCTGTAAGCAGATTTCTGGTTCTGTCTGCAATGACATCCGCATCTGTATCTGCCTCCACTGCCGCGGCCTGTTCAGTAGCCTGCTGTGGTGCTTCTTCCTTTTTACCACAGCCAGTAATCATTGTACAAGCCATAGCACATGCTAATAACAATGCTGTTCTTCTCTTCATAAGTTTATTCCTCTATTCCTTTAAATTATGTGCTTCGCACATTCTTACCTCTTCATTATACTAGTTTATGTGGCGTTTGCACAGACAAAATACCATATTTTGTGCAAAATTGCTTTTTTTAAGTTTTGGAGCATGTCTACGCTCTCTCTCTGGCTCTGGGCTGGGACTCCTTCGCTTGTGGCTCCCTGAATAAACTTAATTAAAGCACAAGCAGGCAGATACCCAGGCTCTGAGGGCGTAGAGTAAAGGCTTAGATTTGTCTGATGCCATGTGAAGACTTCAAGAAGGTGTACTTCAACGCATTTGACAGTGGGGGCATAGTGTACACCATACGCGGACAACCAGCTGACCATTCTAGTTTGTCTAGGAGCCTGATTCAGGATATGCCGATTAGGGGTGCCTGCGCACAACTCGGACAGTTTCTTATATGCGCACCGCGCAGAGAAGAAACTGTCCTCAAACATGTGACTACGGCACCCCAGCTTATCCTTCATTCAGGCTCCAAGACAAACACGAATAGTCCCTGAATTGTTGTCCGCGTATGGTGTACACTATGCCCCCACTGTCAAATCGTTTGAAGAACAGCTTCAATCAAAGAAGTCTTCACATGGCATCTGTCAAATCTTGACTTTACGGAAAGCCCTCAGAACCTGGGTATCTGCCTGTTTGTGCTCTTGAAAATCGACAAAGGGAGCCACAAGCGAAGGAGCCCCAGCCCAGAGCCAGAGAGAGGGTGCAGACATGTATAATCCCCCAAAAAAGCGTCAGGCACAGTATAAAATACTGTGCCTGATGCCATATATATTATTCCAATTATAGGGAAAGGGGCTTACTCAACATCCTGAAGTGCTGCCATGTCCTCTTCACCAGTACGAACCTTGACAACTCTGTCAACGCCGTATACGAAGATTTTACCATCGCCGATATGTCCAGTGTAGAGACACTTCTTAGCAGCTTCAATAACTGTGTCTACCGGTATCTTGCTGACAACAACCTCTACCTTAACCTTTGGAAGAAGTGTTGCATCAATCTCAACACCACGGTATTTCTCGCCGGCACCCTTCTGGATACCACAACCCATAACCTGTGATACTGTCATTCCTGTTACACCAATTTCGTTCATTGCTTTCTTCAAAGCATCATAACGTGTAAGTCTTGATACGATAACAACCTTGTAGATGCCTGTGTCTACTGATGGTGCCTTAACTACTGGCACTGCCACATCCTTCTTAACCTGTGAAGCCAGCTCGTAATCTGGTGTTCCAAGGTCTGTATTCTCGTTTACATCCATTGTCATTGTGTTTGATACATCCATAAGTGAGAATCCGGCATAAGCTGATGGAAGTCCATGCTCTGTTGGGTCAAGACCAAGGATTTCTTCTTCCTCTGACACTCTAAGACCAATTGTTGCCTTAATTACTGCAAATGTAATTGTAATTGTGATTGCAGCCCATGCACCAACTGTGATAATTCCAAGGCACTGTAAGCCTAACTGATGGAATCCACCACCATAGAATAATCCTTTTTCCATTCCTGCTACTGCAAATCCTGGTGCTGTATCTGTTGCAAAAAGTCCTACTGCAAATGTACCCCAGATACCATTCATCATATGTACTGCTACCGCTCCAACAGGGTCATCAATTCTTAACTTTTCATCAAGAAGCCATACGCCGAAGCATACCAGAAGTCCTGCTACAAATCCGATAATTGTTGCTCCAAGTGCATCTGTTACATCACAAGGTGCTGTTATTGCTACAAGTCCTGCAAGTGATGCGTTAAGTGACATTGACACATCTGGTTTTCCGTATTTAATCCATGTAAAAATCATTGCAACTACTGTTGCTACTGCCGGTGCAATTGTTGTTGTAAGGAATATAGAGCCAAGTGTTGCAATATCTGTTGCTGCTGCACCATTGAATCCATACCAGCCGAACCAGAGAATAAATACACCAAGTGCTCCCATCGGGATGTTATGTCCTGGGAAAGCGTTTACCTTTACGATTTTGCCTTCCTTGTCCTTTGTAAATTTACCAATACGGGCTCCAAGCATCTTAGCACCTACAATAGCGCAGATACCACCAGTCATATGGATTGCACATGAACCTGCATAATCATGGAAGCCTAACTGTGCAAGGAAACCGCCTCCCCAAATCCAGTGTGCCTCGATTGGGTAGATAAGTGCTGAAATAACTGCTGAGTATACACAGTATGATAAGAACTTTGTACGCTCTGCCATTGCTCCAGATACGATTGTTGCTGTTGTTGCACAGAATACCAAGTTGAATACAAAGGCTGAAAAACTAAAATCCTTGTAGGCTGTGAAAATATCAAAGCCTGGTTTTCCAATAAATCCTGCTACATCTTCTCCGAGAAGAAGGGATGAACCAATGATTATGAACACAACTGTACCAATACAAAAGTCCATAAGGTTCTTCATGATAATGTTTCCTGCGTTTTTTGCTCTGGTAAAACCTGTCTCTACCATCGCAAATCCTGCCTGCATCCAAAATACCAGGGCTGCTCCAATAAGAAACCACACACCGAAAATGTTGTCGTTTATGAAGCTCATAATTTCTTCTGTCATAACTAATTCCTCCTATCGCTTTCGCTTATATACATAGAACCTGCCACCGGCAGCTTCTATTGCATGCTTTGGCATACATAAAACCGCCACCGGCAGCTTCTATTGCATACTTTTGTATACAAAAGGCGCATCCCCTTTTCACACATAATGTGCTTTGGGAAATGCGCCTTTGCATTTAGAATAAATATATTATATTATCTTGTATCTTATAATGGAGATACCTCGAAGAGAAGGTCGCCGTATGAAGGCATTGGCCACATCTCCTTGTCAACAAGCATCTCAAGCTTATCAACAGGTGCTCTGAGCTCATCCATTGCTGCCTTTACCTCATCTCTGTAGTAAGCTGCCTGAACTTCTCCCTCTTCCATCTCTCCTGCCTTGTCAGTAACATCTGTAAGCTTTGCAAGTGCTGTCTTAGTATCTGAAAGGAGATCTGATGTCTCTGTCAGAAGCTCTGCCTGAACTGATACATCTGCGTCTGCACATGCTGTCTTAACTGCTGTAAGTGAGTTTGCAAGTACTGTTGTGTATTTGATTACTGCCGGGATAATCTGCTTTCCAGCAATATCAATCATTGATCTTGCCTCGATATTGATTGTCTTTGAATATGTCTCATACTCAATCTCAACACGGCTCTCAAGCTCTGCCTTTGTGAATACCCCAAACTTCTCAAATGCCCTTACGTTTTCTGGTGCTATGTACTGTGGAATAGCCTCAACCATTGACTTAATGTTTGGAAGTCCACGCTTCTCTGCTTCTGCTACCCACTCCTCTGAGTATCCGTTTCCATTGAAGATAATTCTCTGGTGCTCTGTTGCATACTTCTTGATTAAATCATGTACAGCAAGGTCAAAGTTCTCAGCGTTCTCAAGGATATCGCAAGCCTCACAGAAGGCTTCTGCTACGATTGTGTTAAGTACTACATTTGACTGTGCAACTGAATCCTGTGAACCAACCATACGGAACTCAAATTTGTTTCCTGTAAATGCAAATGGTGATGTACGGTTACGGTCTGTAGCATCCTTCATGAAATCTGGCAATGTCTTAACACCGGTCTCAAGCTTTTCTCCTGTTAAGCTATGTGTTGCTGTTCCTGTGCTCACAAGCTGCTCAATAACATCCTCAAGCTGCTCTCCAAGGAAGACTGAGAGGATTGCTGGTGGTGCCTCGTTTGCTCCAAGTCTGTGGTCATTTCCTACATCTGCTGCAGATGCTCTTAAAAGTCCTGCATGCTCGTCAACAGCCTTGAGGATACATGTGAGAACAAGAAGGAACTGAATGTTCTCATGTGGAGTCTCGCCTGGCTCAAGTAAGTTGATTCCGTCATCTGTTGTAATTGACCAGTTGTTATGCTTTCCTGAACCGTTAACTCCTGCGAATGGCTTCTCATGAAGCAAACAATGAAGTCCGTGACGTCCTGCCACCTTTTTAAGAGTTTCCATAACTAACTGGTTGTGGTCTACTGCCACATTACACTCTGCATAGATTGGTGCAAGCTCATGCTGTGCTGGTGCAACCTCATTATGCTGTGTCTTTGCTGATACTCCAAGCTTCCAGAGCTCCTTGTTTACATCTCTCATGTATGCTGCAATTCTCTCACGGATAGCTCCGAAGTAGTGGTCATCCATCTCCTGTCCTTTTGGAGGCATTGCTCCGAAAAGTGTACGTCCTGCAAAGATTAAATCTTTTCTCTGTAAGTATTTCTCACGATCTACAAGGAAGTACTCCTGCTCAGGTCCAACTGATGGTGTAACCTTTGTGGATGTTGTATTGCCAAACAGTCTGATTAATCTGAGTGCCTGCTCGTTGATGGCTTCCATAGATCTAAGAAGCGGTGTCTTCTGGTCGAGTGCCTCACCTGTATATGAACAGAAAGCTGTTGGAATACAAAGTGTTGCGCCTGCTGCATCCTGTCTTACGAAGGCTGGTGATGTACAATCCCATGCTGTATATCCTCTTGCCTCGAATGTTGCTCTAAGTCCACCTGATGGGAATGAAGAAGCATCAGGCTCTCCTTTTATAAGCTCCTTTCCCGAAAAGCTCATAAGTACTTTTCCGTTCTCCATTGGAGCTGTAATAAATGAATCATGCTTCTCAGCAGTGAATCCTGTAAGTGGCTGGAACCAGTGAGTATAGTGTGTAGCTCCCTTTTCAATAGCCCACTCCTTCATCTCATGTGCAATTACATCTGCGGTCTCAAGATCCAGTTCTTTGCCCTCTTCCATTACCTCATGAAGTCTCTTGTAAACCTTCTTTGGAAGTCTTGTCTGCATAACCGAATCGTTAAATACATTTTCTCCAAAGATGTCTGCTACATTGTAATATTCCTGTTCGCTCATATCTAGCATCCTTTCCCTTTATTAATATTTCGTATAGATGAACTTTATGATTAAGTCCGTATAATCCGTATACAGAAAACCTGCCACCTGCAGCTTTCCTGCATGCTTAGGTAAAAAGATAAGGGCACTCCACCTAGTGGAACGCCCTCGTTCAAAATTCATCGTACACATTATTTCTGAAACTAAGATACCTCAATTAGTTCTAAAACGCAAGGTATTTTGTTTAAAAAATTAAGTTTTATAAACTTTGCACGTTGATTCGACATTTTTGTCGGCTTATGTGTGCAATTTTACCAAATTTATTTTGCTATATAATATGCATTAGTAATCTGACCATCGCAAATCAAAAAATCTATAAGAGATGAACCATCAGATGCATTTAACTTAATAATATCTCCATCCCTTTCATACGTTCCATCAGTAGTTCCCGAACTGGATGACTTATATTCAAAGGTTCCATCCTTAGAAAAAATCACCTTGCTATCTGAGTCATCTGATGTATGTGTACACTCTGCATCAAATGTATCTTTGTCAGGTACATTTCCATCATACATATAATCCTCAGACACCAAATAATCTCCTGTAATTTTAAATACCTCTGTCCTCTGCTTGGTTCCAGATGATTTACATGTGACCTCAGTGCCCTCCTTTATATATGTACCTCCATCAAGAGGGTATTGCTTATCACCTATGCCAATAAGCTGGGAATAGTTTCCATCGTCATCAAAAACATACTGAAAAATCGTACTATCAGAATCTCCTGACTTAATCTCCATCTCATATGTGGTCTTAAGTTCACTGGCAGTCTCCTTTTTTCCCAGAATTACTATTGCAATGATGAAACCTATAATCAGCAGAACCGCTATTGCCAATATCACTGCTAATATGATTTTTTTCTTTTTGCCGGTCTTTTTCATTATGATTAGTCCTCTTACTTTATTTTATTCTTTCACACCGCCAAGTGTAACTCCTGCAACGATGTTCTTTGATAAAATAAAGTATACCACAAATATAGGTAAAATAGTAATAGCAAGACCTATGTATAATACACCATAGTCTGTCTTAAACTGGTCACTTCTCAGCATCTGTACAAAAAGCGGCAATGTTTTCTTAGCATCCGTCGTAATAATCATATTTGGCATAAACAGGTTATTCCATGATGCTACAAAAGCGAATATTGCCTGCGTTGCGACTGCCGGTTTCATAAGTGGAAGGGCAATCATGTTAAATGTACGAAACTCTCCACTTCCATCAATTCTTGCTGCCTCAACCAATTCCTTTGATAAGGTGCTTTCCATGTATTGTTTCATAAAAAATACTATTGCCGGTGCTGCCACTGAAGGAATAATGAGCGGCCAATATGTATCAAGCAGGTTCAGTTTAAGCATAAATCTGTAAAATCCAATTGCACTGATTGTTGTAGGCACAATCATTACAGCAATAATAAATGACCAGGCTGCCTTTTTTAATTTGAAATCATAAACATGAATTCCATACGCTGTCAGTGTTGAGAAATATACCGACAAAAGTGTAGATGGCACAGCAATCACGAATGAATTAATCATTGCTTTAAAAACTGTCAGCTGCATTCCATTTTGTTTCGCATTAAAATTTGCCCAGTTTGTTGCCAGATTTCCTCCAGGAATGAGAGATAATCCTGCTTTAATGGCTTCAGATGTTCTCGATGCATTCACAAACAAAATCAGGAAAGGAATAATACTCATAATACATAGAATGACACATACTATTTCTTTAATAACTCTCTCTGTGGCTACTCTGCGGCGATAACCAGCATCAGACTCTTTTAGCTTTGACATTCTCATTACCCCCTTTTCGCTTTCATCTGCATTTTCTTTTGCTTCTCTTCAAGCTTGGAATCCTTGTCTTCCATTGACTTAAAGAGAATAATACTTACTATAAGTGTGATGATAAACAGCATTACTGAAACAGCCGCTGCCCTGCCTGTATCCTGATTGTACAATCTCATTATGTACATCGCTACAGTTGTCGTAGAATCATCCGGACCACCTGACATTGATGAGCCATTTACGTTAAAGAGTGATGGAATATCGTATAACTGGAGTCCACCAACTGCTGATGTAACCAATGTATATAAAAGGATTGGCTTAAGTAACGGAACTGTTATCTTAAAAAAGCTTTGTCTTCCGTTTGCTCCGTCTATCTCTGCTGCCTCATATAATGAAGGGTTTATTCCCATCATTCCAGATATGAGAAGCAAGGTTGTATTTCCATACCACATCCAAAACAGGATAAATGATATAATACCTCTTGCCCCTACTACACTATACATGAAGTTAAAGTCACTTGCTAAAATTCCCATTTTTTTCAAAAGTAAAGTAATTGGTCCATATTGTGCAAATAATGCATTAAATAATACAGATACCGATGCCGCTGTAATAATATTTGGCATATATGTAAGAATCTTAATTGCACCAGCGCCTTTAACTTTAACAATCGTATTTGTAAGCCATGCTGCCAGCAATAAAGAAACTATAATCTGTGGAATAAATCCACCCATCCACATAATAACTGTGTTTCCAAGATATTTTAAGAAATATGGTGCTTCGCCTTTTACCAGTCCAAGTAATTTTCCAAAGTTAAGCAGACCGGAAAATTCAATTGTTTCATTGAGATTTCTCTTCTGGTATGTAAATAAACTATAATAAAAAGTACTAAGTAATGGATAAAGCTGAAAAATGAAATAAACAAGGAAAAATGGAAGGATGAATAAGTACCCATACTTCTCATATGATACTGATTTTTTCCTTTTATTTTGAGGTTTTCCCTTAGCCATCTTCGTCCCTCCTCTTCCGACAATGATAATACTTGCACACTTTAGCATACAGAGAACCTGCCACTGGCAGCTTTTATTGCATACTTTCGTATCAAGTTCGGCTCCCCATAGTGAGGAGCCGAAGATATTTTATTTTTTCCTTTTAGATTACTCTGCAACGTTAAGATATGAGAATGTATCATGAATGTATGAGATTAAATCATTAGATGCATCTTCATAGCTTGCGCCATCAATATACTCTTTTACATATGTTGAAAGGTTATCATTAATCTGCTTATCTTCTGCCTTTACCACTGAAGTATCAATCTTTGTATTCTTAAGAATATCAGCGTATACTTCAACATAGTTCTGGCTGTTCATAAGACCATTTCCAGATGCTAATGTAAGATTTTCATCTGCATTTGTGATAATTGTCTCAGCATTCTCAAGTAAGTATGCATTTGCCTCTGCATTGTTGATGTAATCACAGTTAAACTGGGCAATTTTCTCCATAGACTCAGTGTCACATGTGAAGTACTTGATGATGTCTGCTGCAAGATCCTTATCAGAGCATCCAACTGTAGCTGCAAGTCCTGTACCGCCCCAATAGAACGACTGTGGTCCAGGAATTGTTATTGTCTGTCCCTTCCATGTTGATGATAAACACCAATACTGGAACCATGGACATCCTGTATAAGCAAGTGCTGACTGTGCACCTTCCTCACCAGTTCCGTCCATCATAGCATACCAGTCTTCCTTCCACTGTGTAGTATTAAATGTCCACTCATTGTCATAGAAGGTCTTTGCTTCCTCGAAATATGCCTGAACCTGGTCATCAATCACAATGTTATCATTATCATCATACCAACCAGTCTGGCGATTATTTGTAAATACTCTGTTAAGGTCATCCCAGCCTGAAAGGAGACGGCAGTTTCCGCCGGATGCTTCTGAAACCTTAGCAGCTGTTGCCTCTACATCCTTCCATGTAGCAAACATAGCCTGAAGTTCATCTGGATCTGTTGTTCCCAGATATTTTTCACAAAGGTCTGCTCTCAAGCACCATGCACCAGGAGTAGCCTGCCAGAATGAAGCATACTGATTATCAGCACTTGTTGTACCATTTGAACATACCTGTCTGATAAAATCATACTGCTGTGAAAGATCATCGTCTGTAATTCCAAGGTCAGACATTGAAAGTAATGAACCCGACTGTACATACTTCTGCACATAGTCAATTTCAAGACCCATAAGATCCGGATAAAGCTCATTGCTCTCGTCACCGAGCAGTGCATCAATCTGATTCTGATAGTAGTCAGAGCCACCAGAGTTTACGAATACAATTCTCTTGTAATTATCTGCTTTATCCTCTGCATAGCAATTATCAAGGATATTTTTGATATCATCATTCCAGCCCCATACTACAAATGCATCTGATGCTGAGGCATCACCTGTTACAGTATTTGTATCCTCTGAGGTTCCATCCTCTGATACTGCAGCATCAGAGTCCCCACTCTCTGTTCCACCTGCACTTCCGCTGCTGCCTGCATCTGAACTGCCACTATCAGATGAGCCGCATGCAGTGAACATGGATGCCACCATTGTTGTACATAATAATGCACATAATACCTTCTTCTTCATTTTTAGTCCTCCTTTTTTTCCGCCATACTGGCAATTAAATTAATTTTCGTGCCCTTTGGGCAATTTATCCTGGATTTCTTCCTACTGATTCTCCCTTCAGCAGGATTCCTTCCACAACAACCCTTTCAATTAAGGTTGTTTTGGGCTTGTTAATTATTTTGATAAGACGAGCGGCAGCTTCTCTGCCAATCTGGTCTGTATCCTGTTTGATTGTAGTTATCTTTGGGCTTAACATCTGTGAGATTGCACTGCCATCATACCCCGCTATGGAAATATCATCTGGTGCCTTAAGTCCCATCTCCCTCAAAACATTTAATCCACCTATCACGGCTCTGTCATCTGGATATATGATGCAGGTTGGTGGTTCATCCATGTTTAAAAGTTCCCTGGTGCCTTCGCTCGCACCCTCTACCTGCAGATACTCGGCTTCTTTTATGTAATGCTCATTACATTTAATCCCATTATCTTCCAGTGCCTTGTAATATGCTGTAATCCTTTCCCTTGTAACCATTGATGAATTGTCCTGTCCATGGATAAATGCGATTTTCTCATGTCCATTACTTATTATGTAATTCATCAGGTCTGTCATGCCCTGTACATTGTCCGAACTAACTGCCGTACAGTTGTGATATACATGGTCGATTGTGACCACCGGAAGCTCACTGTTCATAAGCTCTATGACTCTTTCATCATTAAAGTCTGCACAGACAATTATGACTCCATCAAAATTTCTATAGAGACAATGTTCTAAATACGACATCTTATCTCTTCTCTTATTGTTAATGAAGGTTATGTCATAGCCCAGCTCCTCAGCCTGTGCCTTCACACCATTTAAAACACCTGCGAAATATTCATGTGTTAAATCCATCCCTGCTTCCTCCGAATAAAGAACTCCTATATTCTTGGAACGGTTTGTCTTAAGTGCTCTGGCTGCTGCGTTTGGAAAATATCCAAACTCCTTGGCCGCCTGTCTGACTCTTTCCTTAGTTTCTTCGCTTACATCCTTTTGATCATGCAGAGCCTTGCTGACTGTTGCTGCTGAAACCCCGCATGCCTTTGCTATATCTTTTATAGAAACCATATACATTTCCTCTTTGTGTCTTGCGAAACACTTAATCGTTTTCGTAACTTCATACTACCCCCTTTGTAAGTATTTTGCAACTGTTTTTGTAATCTTTGTGAATATTATCTGATAATTTCCTATAGAACTTGTCACTTTTAAACAACAGCTTAAAAATTTCACGTAAAATAGTACTATGTATTATTTCGCTGTAAAGCTATGGCTAGTGATTTTCTCCAATTATTGTATTTCTTTTTGTATATTATCCCCAAAACGCGTCTTTTATATATCTTTATGCTTGCTTTTCGCGTTTTATGGCTATATACTTCAAGTATAAAGCAACTTAAACGTTTACGTTATTAAGGAGATTATATTATGAAATTTGGATATTTTGATGACGCAGACAGAGAGTATGTAATCACAACACCTAAGACTCCATTACCATGGATTAACTATCTGGGATGTGAAGATTTCTTCTCTCTTGTTTCAAACACATGCGGGGGCTACAGCTTCTATAAAGATGCAAAGCTTTTACGCCTGACAAGGTACAGATACAATAATGTACCTTATGACAGCAATGGTCACTACTACTATATAAAGGACAAGGATACAATCTGGAATCCGGGCTGGATGCCTTCCAAGACAGAGCTTGATTCCTATGAGTGCCACCATGGCATGGGCTATTCTGTATTCAAGGGAGAAAAAAACGGCGTAAGCACCATCCTCACAGACTTTGTTCCTATTGGTGACAGTTGTGAAATCAATAAGCTTACTATTACAAATAATTCTGCCGAGAAGAAAAATCTGGATATCTTCTCATACGTAGAGTTCTGTCTCTGGAATGCCATGGACGACATGACAAACTTCCAGCGTAACTTCTCAACCGGCGAGGTGGAAATTCACGGCAATGGCTCACAGCTCTATCACAAGACAGAGTACCGCGAGAGAAGAAACCACTATGCTGTATATGCAGTAAACAGCCCTGTTGAGGGCTTTGATACAGACAGAGATTCTTTCCTTGGAGCCTATGGTGAGAACTCAAAACCGGAGGTTGTTGCCGCTGGTAAGTCTAAAAACTCTGTGGCAAGCGGCTGGGCACCTGTCGGCTCTCATCATATTAAATTAGAGCTTGCAGCCGGGGAGTCAAAGACCTATGTCTTTGTACTGGGATATGTCGAAAATCCTGTTGAAGAAAAATGGATAGGAAGGGCAGAGGACGGAATCATAAACCGTGCTCCTGCCGATAGGTTACTTGCCAGATACGACACTGTTCAAAAAGCTGATGCAGCTCTGGCAGAATTAAAGGAATACTGGACAGACCTGCTGTCACACTATACAGTTAAGTCTTCCGAGAAGAAGCTTGACCGAATGGTAAACATCTGGAATCAGTATCAATGCATGGTTACATTTAACATGAGCCGCTCTGCTTCATACTTCGAGTCAGGAATCGGCCGCGGAATGGGATTCAGGGATTCCTGCCAGGATTTATTGGGCTTTGTACACCTTATTCCGGACAGGGCAAGGCAGAGAATTCTGGACATAGCTTCTACTCAATTTGAGGATGGTTCTGCTTATCATCAGTATCAGCCACTGACCAAACGTGGAAACGCTGATATAGGAAGCGGTTTCAATGATGACCCATTATGGCTTATAGCAGGAACATCAGCCTATATCAAAGAGACTGGTGATTACAGCATTCTGGATGAGCTCACTCCATATGACAATGATATGTCTGTTGCCACAGACTTTATGGAGCATTTGAGACGTTCATTTAATTACATAACCAACCATCTGGGACCACATGGTCTGCCGCAGATTGGACGTGCTGACTGGAATGACTGTCTGAATCTGAACTGCTTCTCTAAGGAGCCGGGCGAGTCTTTCCAGACCTTTGGACCATCAGAGGGGCCAAACGCAGAATCAGTATTTATTGCCGGCATGTATGTAAAATATGGAAAGGAATATGCTGCAATATGCAGACACAGAGGATTACATGACGAAGCCGACAAAGTAATGGCAGATGTAGCTGCAATGGAAAAGACAGTTATGGATGCAGGCTGGGATGGCGAGTGGTACTTGAGAGCCTACGACCACTACAAGCACAAGATTGGTTCCAAGGAATGTGAGGATGGCAAAATCTTTATCGAGCCACAGGGCTTTTGTACAATTGCAGAAATTGGACTTAAAGAAGGCTATTGCTTAAAGGCAATGGAGTCCGTTGAAAAATATCTGGACACCAAATATGGTATTGTGCTCCTGCAGCCACCATATCACAGATACCATCTTGAGCTTGGTGAGATTTCTTCTTATCCACCGGGATACAAGGAAAATGCCGGTATCTTCTGTCACAATAATCCATGGATTTCCATCGGTGAGACTGTTGTAGGGCGTGGTAACAGGGCATGGACTGTATACACAAGAACCTGTCCTGCATATATCGAGGATATAAGTGAAATTCATAGAACTGAGCCTTATGTATATTCACAGATGATAGCCGGTAAGGATGCGCCAAACTTCGGTGAAGCAAAGAACAGCTGGCTTACTGGAACCGCTGCATGGACATTCCTAAATGTGTCACAATACATCTTGGGTGTAAAACCAGATTATGACGGACTAACAATCGACCCTTGTATTCCTTCAAAGCTGGATGGTTTTGAGGTGTGCAGAGATTTCAGGGGCTGTAAATACAATATTACAGTTTTAAATCCTGATGGCGTACAAAAGGGTGTCAAATCAATGACTGTGGATGGTGTGGAAATATCTGGAAACACTATTCCTGTTAAAATGGCAGATGGTAAGGCATCTGTAAATGTTAAGGTAATAATGGGATAATATTTATTTCTCTTTATTAATTTTCCTCTCCATAAAACACTAAAAGAAGCTGCCACTGGCAGCTTCTTTTGTTTGGTATATATATTCGGGCAACCCTCTTTATCCTCAAAAGGGATTGCCTTGGAATATAGAGAATTTGACCTTGTATGAGTATTATACCCTAATGTTTCATCTTCCTTTATTCCAAGGTGTACAAT